>Ga0180016_100004_pt1 | contig 188113 bp, 166 predicted proteins | sample KR46_M_MetaG_FD_129673 | JGI IMG/M metagenome (GOLD analysis project Ga0180016, IMG submission 129673) | Groundwater microbial communities from the Olkiluoto Island deep subsurface site, Finland - KR46_M_MetaG | ecosystem: Environmental > Aquatic > Deep subsurface > Groundwater | place... | reverse complement strand
TCGATGATTTCCCAATGGGCATCGGTTAGGACACGTCTGGTCAAGGTTGCTCTCCTTCGTTTGCAACCTTGAATCAGAAACTACATCAAATGGGAATCCTGAACGTCAACAGACCCTAGTGATATATTCTGCGTCAAAACTCTGTCCATTCGTCGGATTTAACAGCAAGATTGCCCTGCATTGCGCTGCGCTTTACGGGCGACGCCTTCTGGGACATGGCAGTCGCGGTCCGGCGCAGGGCAGCCGCACCATGACCTGCAGAGCCATCAAGGCGGAACTGTCCGATCAGTTCCCCCAACTGGCCGGCCTCGGTTGACAGTGCGGTGCTGGCAGCCGTGTTTTCCTCGACCATGGCTGCGTTCTGCTGCGTGACCTGGTCCATCTGATTGACCGCGATATTGACTTCGCCGAGGCCCACAGACTGTTCCTTGGCAGCGTGCGCGATGGCTTTCATGTGCTCATTGACGGTGACGATGTAGGTTTCGATCGTCTTGAGCGCCTCGCCGGTTTCATTCACAAGCCGCACACCACCTTCCACCTCGACCGTGGAATTGCGGATGAGATCCTTGATTTCCTTGGCAGCCTGCGCAGACCGTTGTGCCAATTCACGGACTTCCTGGGCAACGACCGCAAAACCTCTCCCAGCCTCGCCGGCACGCGCCGCTTCCACCCCGGCATTGAGCGCAAGCAGGTTTGTCTGGAAAGCGATTTCGTCGATGACGCCGATAATGTTGGAGATCTGGCTTGCCGACTGTTCGATCCTGCCCATGGCATCAACGGCGTTCGACACGATTGTGCCGGACTGCACCGCGCTTTGATTGGCCTGTTCAGCCGCTGTTGTTGCCTCCTCGACGCGTTTTGTCGAATTGGCGACATTGGCGGTGATCTGGTCGAGCGCAGCGGCGGTTTCTTCAAGCGATGCTGCCTGCTGCTCCGTGCGCTTGGACAGATCCTGCGCCGACTGGCTGATTTCCGTCGACCCCGTGGCGATCTGGATCGAAGCCTCTGCTACCGACCGCAAGGTGCTGCCGAGTTGTGAAACTGCGTCGTTGAAATCGGTACGCAGTCCTTCGAAGTCTGCCGCGAAAGGCTCTGTGAGTTGGAAGGAGAGATTGCCGGCGGCAAGATGCTTCAGTCCCTCGCCCAGACCCGAGGTCGCCTGCTGCATTTGCCGGGCTCTGACCCTCTCCTCATCACTGTTGCGATTGCGCTCTTCTTCCGAAAGATTTCGCTGAGCATCGGCCTCTTGTTCCAACCGGATTTTCTCGAGGCCTGCTTCTTTGAAGACCTGCACTGCACGGGCCATGGCGCCGACTTCGTCGGGGCGGTTCTGATCGCCAACAACGGCAGCCAGATCGCCGCTGGCCAGGCGTGTCATGGTTTCTGTCGTCTTGCGAATTGTGCCCGAGAATGCGCGAGCATAGAAGAAGAAGCCCAGGAGCGACAAAAGTGAGACGAGGATGGTGCCGACGATGGACGCCGTTGTCGCACTCCTGCCCGCGGCAACGATCGGGGTGACATTCGATGCCATCTCGATGACGCCTATCTTTTCACCCGAAAAGCTCTCCAGCACCTTGCCGGCAACCGCATAATCATGATCACTGGTCGCCATCATCGTGATGGGCAGATCGCCATCGAAAGCCGCCTGGATCTGTTCCGGCGTCAGCATCGTGGCGTCATTGAAGGTCGAAGCTTGCGTCTCGAATTTCCCGTCACTGAAAATGTGGATGGCTATATGGGAATCGGTCTTTTCCGCGATACGCGAGAAGTAGGCTTCGGAGAGTTCGCTGCCAACGTCCACGATACCCGCAGAGTTGCCAATCACCGGAGCGGACGCGAACATGTTGACAGAGGTGCGTCCCGGCTCGATGCCGGCGTTCAACTTGCCCTCTTTCAGGGTTGCAACGATCATCTTTCTCCGATTTTTGATGTCATCGCCGAATTTGTCGGGTGCGTGGGCGCGTGCCACGACAACGCCATTCTGGGTAAAGGTAATGAGCCCAAGGCCGCTCGTTGCATTCACATTCGCAAGGCTGCCCGAATATTTTGCCAGCAACGCGTCACGTGCATCATTGGCAATGAGGCCGGCCATGTCAGGTTCGCCGGCCAGCGTCAGCGCCAGCGCCGAGGCAGCGCGCCGCTGCGCGTCCATGTCGGCCTCGAGCACATCAAGGTCGGAGCTGAATTCCTTAAGCACCGCACGTTCATTCATTGCGGATTGGCTGTACCAGGCCAGACCCCCGATCGTGGCGCTGGCAAAAAGCACAGCCGCAAACCCGTATGCGGTCATTTTGACCCACATCGGCCTCTTGATATCAATTTTAGTCATGTATTTTCCCCAGATCTGAAGCGCTGAAAAGCCTTCAATGATATAAATCAACAGGGGCATTCGACTAAAATTCAATTTATATTTGATTATCAAGAACAGCGACTTCTGAGGGATAAGTGCTTTCAAAGCGTGGATTTTCGAGCGCACTCCTGAACTGCTCTGCCCACCAGCACGCGGTGCGCCCATGGCAGGGAGACAGACTTGCTCGAAATCATGCAAAGAGAACCGAAGGAGATCGGCCCATTAAGGCTCTTCCGTTCTTTGGATGTTCGGACGACCACTGACTGAGCACTGCAAATCCCTTGATTTGCTGCAGCAGAGACCGGCCATGCCCCCAAAGGGCCAAGCCCGGCAAATAAAAGCTCTGAGGGAAGTGCGATCCACGGCAACCGATGGATTTATTGATCCTGGGAACCTACAACGTAGGTGGGCGCCATATGTCCGGACCCACGGGTCCGGTCAGGGACAGCTCCCTTTGGATCAATTAAGGCCCCAGGGATTGTGTATCCTGTCGAGAGGCGCAGATCGCCCTTCGTATATAGGTCATGAATTGATTTCCGCCAATCGGCAAATTGCCAATCGGCATTTTCACCCGTTCAGGTGATTGAGACGCCCCTATCCCGCCGATACTCATAATATGCGGATCGGGAACCCGTTCCGTAAATATCGCTTCCAGCCGAGCATATCTTCAAGATTTGCGGTGCGTAAGGCCGTCACGATCCCGCCCGGGGTCCTGATCACCTGTGTGAAGTGGTCTGGCGTTGAGTTTCTCCGGGCAAGGGGGTGCAGCATGATCAGAAAGACATTCGTTTCCGGAGCAATCGTCCTTGTGGCTCTCCCAGTCATCACAGGTTGCAGCCCGACGGCAGGCGGCGCTGCGGCTGGAGGCCCTGCGGTCGCGGCAGGAACCCTGCCCATCATGGCATCCGGCAGGGCCCTCGCCTTCCGCGCCAATTCAACCAATAGCTCGGAAGTCAGTTCCTTTACAAACCTGCCTTTCTCCCGACACGAGATCACGCAGGCCAGCATCCTTGAAAAATCAGCTCCGGGCGGCATCCGCATTGAAGGATCCGTCGACAAGGACCCCAATCCGGCGGTTAACAATTTTATGAATCCGGCCTTGGTGACCGCGAGTTCTCCCGACACGCTTCAAAACGGAACACAAATTGCGGGAATGACGGACGTCAAGGGAGATGTCTACTTCGATGGCGGCAATTTTGGCGATGTGAACGCTTCCGATGAAAGCACAAGTCTGTCCTCAGTCTCTGTCTACAATGTCTATGACAACAACAATTTCGTCGAACAGATTGTCATGAGGCATGGCACGACAATCCGCTATCGCGAAGGCGCCGACGGCGCCGGGACCGCCACTTACGCGGTCGGCTATATCGGCAACAACACCACCACCATGCCCGGCTCCGGACAGGCCACCTACAAGGGGTTCAACGAAAGCGGAACCTCGGTCTTCGACAACAGCGGGACGATGGAAGAGATGTACTTGACCGGTGGAACGGTTGAGCTGACCGCCGATTTCGGTGCCGGCACGGTGAAGGGCGGCATCAAGGACGGAGAACTCACGACCTACCGGAACATGCTGCCCGTCGTCCTCAACAACGCGGTGACCGGGCTCTATATCGACGCCAACATCACCGGCTCGGAATACACCGGAACCGCCCATCTGGTGGACGCCAACAACAATGCGGTGGGAACCACCCAGACCAACGAAGCCATCGGCGCCTTCTTCGGTGACGGCGCGGCCGAAACCGCCGCGGCCTATGTGATCGAAGGCAACGCAATGCTCGATGGCCAGAACCGCGATTACATCATGTCCGGCACCATCGGCGCAGTGAAAAAATAAGCGATGCCGCATCCTTGTCCCGCGTTTTCTTCGGAAATGGGAAATCGGCAGCCTGCGGTTGGAAAACGACCGCGATCAAGCGACAGGGGACCGCTGGCAGGCATTTGCGTGGCGGTTCTTCTGCTGCTGTTTCCCGGTGATACCTCAGCCCAGCCGCAGACCGCCTTCCAGTCGGCCGAGGCATTTGTCTCGAGCGGCAATTATGCCGAAGCCGAAGTCGTGCTGCAGAGCACCCGGTTTCAGGGCGCCGAGGCGATCCCGGCCGCCTATCTTCTGGCCGTCGTCTATGCCCGGACCAATCGCTTCGATGAGGCCGAAAAACTCTTGCGCGAAATCCTGTCGCGTGAACCCGATATCGATGCAGTCCGCATCGAACTGATCAAGATCCTGGCGCTTCAGGGAAAGCGGCAGGGCGCGGGCTACCATCTCAACCGGCTGACCGACACCGCCGATCTGGCCCGCGACCAGGACCAGCTGGCGCAACTCTCCCGCCGCATCGGAACCACCGAAGGCTTTTCGCTGTCGGGCTATTTCTCGCTCGCGCCATCCACGAACATCAATGACGGCACCTCGCAATCCACGGTGATGATCGGCGGCCTGCCCTTCGTGATCGCCAACAGCGCGCGCGAACACTCGGGCATCGGCGTCAGGGCCGGGGTCGTGGCCGGGTACTCGTATTCGCTGTCTGAGAACACGTCGGTCTATGCCTCGCTGTCGGCGGGTTTTTCGGATTATTCCAATGACCAGTTCGACAAGCAGCAGGGCGAGCTGCGGGCCGGAGTGAGGCATGACCAGCTGCGCTATTCCCTGCAGGTCGAAGCCATCGCCGACCGGCACTGGCACAACCAGAAAGCCCAGAGCCGGGGGTTCGGCGGCCGCGTATCGGGAAAATGGAATGTCGCCCAGGGCTGGTGGCTCTCAGGAGAGATCATCCAGATGTACCGGACTTTCGATGGAAACCCCGGCGCCGACGCCAGCACGACCCGGGCGACGGCATCCGTCCGGCATGCATTTTCAAAACGCCTGGCAATGTCCGCGGGCGGGAGTTTCGAGAAGGAAAGCGTGTCGGCCAGGCCCTGGAATTCCTATGAAAGCTCGTCGGGCACAATCGGGCTCGAAACGCCAATCGCCTATGGCATCCGGGTCAAGGTGGCCGTCACCGCCGGGACACGAGATTACAAGGACCTGTTTCCCGGCTTGCGGCTCGCGCGGCGCGACCAGTTCTGGGAAGTCAGGGGAAGTTTCACCAAGGACAATTTCCAGATCGCAGGTTTTTCCCCGATCATCGGCGTTTTCCACAAAAGGCAGCACAGCAATATCGCGTTTTATGACTATGAATCCAGCGGAATGGACCTGACCTTCACCAAGGCTTTCTGAGTTTGGTCTGCCCATCCTTGTGGTGCACCGATTATTTTGCGCTCAGTGCCGGAATTATCCACTGTACTCTTGTGGACACACCCCCCTCATGTAAGATCGGGTCATTATCGAAGCGCAGGGAAATGTATTCTCTCCATGAATACTGTCAGAGATCCGGCACCGCTGACCCAGGCGATCGAAGCGATCTACTCCTATTTCAAGGGCGACCAGGAATTCACCGAGTTCATGAAGGATCTCGAAGACTTTCTGGCCGTGGGCGAAACCGGGCAGCCGGTCTTCACCGGAGAGATCGGCAGGCATTTCCATATTGCCGCGGAACTGGCTCAGGTGATGTCCCCTGCACCGGAAGCCAAATACCGCGCGCTGGTAGAAGGTCCGGCCCTGAAGGTCGTGATCGACAGGGCATTCCGGATCGTGGCGCAATCACAAGAGGCGCGCAAGATTTTCGGCTATATTGACGGTTTTGCCGTCACTCTGGACCGGCACAACAAAACCGTGATCTCCACCGGCACCACGACCTATTCGCCCGCCCAGATCGAACGATTGCAATCAAGCCTGACCAGCGCGGTGCTTGCAAACGTGGCAGCCCTGTTCAGTCAGGAAGGGCAAGGAGAGCTCATCAATCGCAGCTTCGTGCGGACCGAGCATGAAAACGGGTTTGTTTCCTTGCTCCGCGACGATCTGCTTGATGTCGTTGTTGTCACCTTTCCGGTCGCAAGCCAGAACCGGGCAATCCCGGCAATCCTGAGCGAAAGCCTCGGTCTGTCCCCATCGGAAGTCGAAGTCCTCGAGCTCATGGCCAAAGGCAGATCGAATGTCGAAATATCAAGAGAACGCTTTCGCTCCGTCGATACGGTGAAAAGCCAGACCCAGGCGATCTTCCGCAAGCTCGGCGTCACCTCCCGCCTGGAAGCCGTCCAGGTCGTCAACGATCTTGTCAGCCTGGCTGCCCTGTCCGGCGGCCCGGGAGAATTGATCGCCGCGAACGTTCCGGAAGCACACGGTTTTCCCTTCGCCCATGACCCGTCGGTCTGGAGGAGGACCGAAAGAGGCGGGCGGCGCATCAGCTATGTCCATTACCCTGCTGCAGCCTCCATCACCGCCAGCCGCCGAACGGTCCTGATGTTCCACGGGCTGCTGCAAAGCCCTGAACTCACTCTTGGCTTGCGCCAGGACCTTGCACGCTCGGGCTTTGAGCTGATCGGCGCCTCAAAGCCCGGTTACGGCGGCACGGACAAGCAGCCCCCCGACACGTCCGTCATGCAGACAAGCATCGAGGATGCACGGGCCGTGTGTGACCTCTCGGGCGCTGACCGCGTGATCGTGCTGGGTCATCTGTTCGGCGCCCATGCCGCAATGGAATTCTGCCTGACCTATCCGGAGCGGGTGAGCGGACTGGTGCTGTGCTCGGCCTATTTCCCGCTCCAGCTGGCTGATCACCTCGTCCCGGTCGGGGTGCTGCAGAAGCTCGCTATGTCGAGCGGCATCGCGTCGGCAGCGGCGCATCAATTCATCGCCCTGACTGCGGTGGCCTATCTGCGCTATGGCGGATCGCATCGTTACCTTTCCGCCCTGGCTGAACACAGCGCCGCCGACAGCGAGGCAATCCGCGACAAGGAAATCTACGGGATATTGCGAGCCGGCATCAGGCACGTGACCGGCGGGGGAGCCTCCGCATTTCTCTCCGACACCTCATCCAGCAATTCGGATTGGAGTGGCCTGCTTTCCAGGCTTGATTTGCCGGTGACTGTTCTGCATGGCGAGTCAGATCCGGCGGTAAACCCGCGCCTGGCAAGGCTTGCCGCAACCCGGATCGCCAATTCCCGGCATCAGGAGGTCCAGGGCATTGGTCAGCATCTCCTGCACGCAGCACCTGACAAGATTATCGCCGCCCTGTCGGAGATGGCTGCGGCGACCGCGTCCTGACAGTCCGCGATCGCCGTATCAAGCAATAACCCTAGGCCCGCCCAGCCAGCTTGTCCGCAATCTGTTCGATCTTGCCGGTCACCTGGATCAGCGCCGCGGATACCTCCTGGTCAGTCTTGTCGGCTTTGCTCAGCACCGTATCGCGAGTTTTCTTCAAGGTTTCCACTTCCGCCTCAAGGCCGCGCATCCGCCTTTGCAATTCGTGCAGTTCGTCCATCACCATGATCCCGGCCATCACCGTGATGCGCAAATCGCCAATTTCGCCAAACTGATCCTTGAGATGGCCGACATAGCGGTCAAAGCGGCTGGCAAGCTCGCTCAAATGCTCTTCCTGACCCTCTTCGCAAGCCATCCGGTAGGTCTTGCTGTCGATGGTGACGGTGACTTGCGCCATTCAACATGTCCTGTTCTGCGTTCGAAATCGCGCCTGCGGGAGCTCCGGCAGCGCAAAACCACACCCTAGCGGTCCAAGACCGCCCTGATCGTTTCCATGGCCGTCACCAGGCGCCGCGAAACCTCGCGATTGGCTTCTTCGAGACGATTCGCCCTGTCTTGCGCCTGGTCCAGTTCCTGGGCAATGCGGGACCGGTCTTCGACCATCCGGCCCAGCTCGGCCGCCGCCTCGGTCGAACTGCGGCTCGCCTCGACTTGCCGGTCAACCTCATTGTCCAGCTGATTCAAGGCCTTGTTCAATGCCTCAAGAGCTGCTTTCACTGTCATTTCAGCGGGCATCGCGGGCTTCCCTGGATCTGGATCACAAGCCGAATCGCTTGAATTCCGGATACTTGTGGCCGCGACTTTACGCATTAGCCGAACATGGCGTCAACAAAACCACGCCTTGCATCCCCAGGCCTGTGAGTCCGACGCCTTTATTGACTCCCGTCAGGCAAGTGCTATGTGTGCGCGGCCTTCGATCCGGTCCCGTTGTGGTCCGGTCCTGACCTGAACGCGACTGAGCGGAACCATCATGATTTCACGCGAAAAACACGACCGGATGGCCAATGCAATCCGGTTTCTATCCATGGACGCCGTCGAAAAGGCAAAGTCCGGACACCCCGGATTGCCGATGGGCGCAGCCGATGTCGCCACAGTGCTGTTCTCGCGCTATCTGAAATTTGATCCGAAGAAGCCCGACTGGCCCGACCGCGACCGTTTTGTCCTGTCCGCCGGCCACGGTTCGATGCTGATCTATTCGCTGCTGTATCTGCTCGGCTATGACGACATCTCGCTGGATGACATCAAGAATTTCCGCCAGTTGGGATCACCGACCGCCGGCCACCCGGAATATGGCCATGCGGCGGGCATTGAAACCACCACAGGTCCGCTGGGACAGGGCATCGGCAACGCTGTCGGCATGGCCATCGCGGAGCGCAAGCTCGCCAACGAATTCGGATCCGGTCTGGTCGAGCATCATACCTATGTGCTCGCTGGCGACGGCTGCCTGATGGAAGGGATCAGCCAGGAAGCGATTTCGCTCGCAGGCCATCTCAAGCTCAACAAGCTGATCGTCATCTGGGACAACAACTCGATTTCCATCGACGGTCCGGTGTCACTCACCGATTCAACCGACCAGCTGGCGCGGTTCGCGGCTTCGGGCTGGAATACGCTTGATATTGACGGACATGATCCCGACGCCATCGCGCAGGCCATCGAGGCCGCGCGAGACTCCGACCGGCCGACGCTGATTGCCGCCAAGACCGTGATCGGTTTCGGCGCCCCCACCAAGGCCGGAACGAGCGGCGCCCACGGCTCACCTCTCGGTGACAAGGAAATTGCTGGCGTGCGCAAGGCGCTCGGCTGGGTTGAGGAGCCCTTCATTGTGCCGTCCGATATCCTCGACGCCTGGCGGCTGGCCGGCCTCCGCTCGGTCAAGGACCGCAAGGCCTGGGAAGCCCGCCTCGCGGAGGCTGAAAACGATGTCCGCATGACCTTCGAACGCCGCATGCGGGGCGAACTTCCCGGCAGCCTGGAACCGGCGCTCATCGCCTACAAACAGAAGCTGACCGAAGATCTGCCGACGGTCGCCACCCGCAAATCCTCGGAAATGGCGCTTGAGATCATCAACGGCGTGGTGCCCGAAACCATTGGCGGATCCGCCGACCTGACCGGCTCGAACAACACCCGTACCAGCCAGACCAAGGCGATCACGCCTGATGATTTCTCCGGCCGTTACATTCACTACGGCATTCGTGAACACGGCATGGCGGCAATGATGAACGGGATTGCGCTGCATGGCGGCCTGATCCCCTATTCCGGCGGCTTCCTGATCTTTTCCGACTATTGCCGGCCTTCGATCCGCCTCGCCGCGCTGATGGGCATCCGTGTTATCCATGTGCTGACCCATGATTCCATAGGCCTTGGCGAAGATGGCCCGACCCACCAGCCGGTCGAACAGATGGCAGCCTTGCGGGCGATCCCCAATCTGCTGATGTTCCGTCCCGCGGACGCAGTGGAAGCGGCCGAATGCTGGCACATTGCCCTGCAACAGGACAAACGCCCCAGCGGCATCGCGCTGACCCGGCAGAACCTGCCCACCATCCGCACCGATTTCACCGAGGAAAACCTGTGCGCCTACGGCGCCTATGATCTTGTCTCCTCGAGCGATGCCGAGGTGACCATTTTCGCCACCGGCTCGGAAATCGAGATCGCGCTCGAAGCGCGCCAGATGCTTGAGGCGAATGGTCACACCACCCGCGTGGTATCCGTGCCCTGCTTCGAGTTGTTCGAAGAGCAGAGCATGGAGTATAAACGGGCTGTTATCGGGGATTCCAAGGTCAAGATCGCCATCGAGGCGGGCATCCGTCAGGGATGGGACCGGTTTATCGGTTCCGATGGCCTGTTCATCGGCATGACCGGGTTCGGCGCGTCCGGACCCTACAAGGAACTCTACGAGCATTTCGGCATCACCGCCGAGGCCACTGTTGCCGCGGTTGAAGCCCGCCTGCATGACAAAGCCTGATCCGCAAGGAAACAGGCGCCCTCAGACCCGCGACGGAGAACGAGCATGAAGACCAGGATTGCAATCAACGGATTTGGCCGGATCGGCCGCAATGTGGTGCGCGCGATTTATGAATCGGGCCGCCAGGATATCGACATCGTTGCGATCAACGACCTCGGCCCGGTTGAAACCAATGCCCATTTGCTGCGCTGGGATTCGGTCCACGGCAAGTTCCCCAAGACAGTCGAGGTCGATGGCGACACGATCCGGATTGAAGGCGGCGATTCATTCAAGGTCTTCGCTGAACGCGATCCCAAGAACCTGCCCTGGGCCGACCTCGGCGTCGATATCGTGATGGAATGCACCGGCATCTTCACCGCCAAAGACAAGGCCGTCTATCACCTGGAAGCCGGCGCCAAGCGCGTTCTGGTGTCAGCCCCGTCGGCGGGCGCCGACAAGACCATCGTCTACGGCGTCAACCATGATGTGCTGACCAAGGACGATCTGGTCGTCTCCAATGCATCCTGCACCACCAACTGCCTGGCGCCGGTCGCCTATGTGCTCAACAATGCCATCGGCATCGAGAAGGGCATGATGACGACGATCCACTCCTACACCGGGGATCAGCCGACGCTCGACACCATGCACAAGGATCTCTACCGCGCCCGCGCAGCCGCCATGTCGATGATCCCGACGTCGACGGGCGCAGCCAAGGCAGTGGGTCTGGTTCTGCCGGAACTCAACGGCAAGCTCGACGGCATGTCCATTCGCGTACCGACCCCGAATGTCTCGGTTGTCGATCTCAAGTTCATCGCCAAGCGCGCCACCTCCGTCGAGGAAATCAACAAGGCGATCCGCGACGCGGCGGAAGGCGAGCTGAAGGGTGTTCTGGGCTTTACCGATGAGCCCAATGTCTCCATCGACTTCAACCACAACCCGCATTCCTCGGTCTTCCACATGGACCAGACCAAGGTGATGGACGGAACCTTCTGCTCGATCCTGACCTGGTATGACAATGAGTGGGGCTTCTCCAACCGGATGAGCGACACGGCTGTCGCCATGGCAAAGCTCATCTAGGTTTGAAATTCAGACCTAGATTGCTGCCCTGATTGGACCGATCACAATTGCACCGCCACCGTTTCAAACCGGTGGCGGTGCTGATTCCCACCCATGCTCGAGCTGAATATTTGCCGGCTTATCGGCCTTTCCAAAGTCGCACAAATTGTCACCTTGTTTTGAAGGCAAGTGTCGCTTCGCGTGCATCCGGACATTGCTCCGAATGCCGCCTTCTTTCATACTCGACACGCTGGACGCCGATTTTCGAGTTTACCGCGGCGTCAGAACAAGGGACGGCGATTGGAAACTTTCTACATCGTGACATTGGCCTCGATGTCACTCATTCTCATTGCTGCTTTTTCCAGTCTTCTCGCGGAGCGGTTTGGCGCTCCGCTCCTGCTGCTCTTCCTGCTCATCGGCCTGGTGGCTGGCGTCGACGGGCTGGGCATCGATTTCTCCAACAATTCCGCAGCCTTCATGCTGGGGTCGATCGCGCTTGCGATCATCCTGTTTGATTCGGGCTACGGGACCTCGCTGCACTCCTTCCGGCAAGCGGCAATACCGGCCCTGACACTGGCCACCGTCGGCGTGTTGTTCACTGCCATCCTGTTTGGCGTCGCCGCGCGCTTCCTGCTGGGCTTTAGCTGGCTGGAAGGGCTGCTGCTGGGCTCAATCGTCGCCTCCACCGACGCCGCCGCGGTGTTCTTTCTGCTGCGCACCGGCGGCATCAACATCCGCGACAAGGTCCGCTCGACGCTGGAAGTCGAGTCCGGCACCAACGACCCGATGGCGATTTTCCTGACCGCTGCCCTTGTCAGCTTCATGGCCAGTGGTGAGGTGCTGGATGGCGCAGTACCCGACCTGCTTCGGTTGTTCGCCCAGCAGATCGGCCTGGGCTTGGTGCTTGGACTTGCCGGCGGGTTTCTGATTGTTCAGATCATCCGGCGCATTCCGGTAGAACGCGGTCTCGCGCCTATCTTCGTGCTGGCTCTGGCGCTTCTGGTCTTTGCCTATACCTCTGCGATTGGCGGCAGCGGCTTCCTCGCAGTCTACGTGGCAGGCATCTATGCCGGCAACAAGAAGATCCGGCCAAAGACATCAATCATCCGCTTCCAGGAAGGCATGACCTGGCTGGCGCAGATCATCATGTTTCTCGTGCTCGGCCTTCTCGCCACGCCTTCGCAATTCCCGCAAATCGCTCTTCCCGCCATTGCCCTGGCCATATTCCTCGTTTTCATTGCCCGTCCGCTGGCAGTCTGGTTGTGCCTGCTGCCGTTTGACTACACCCAGCGGGAAACAGGTTTCGTGGCCTGGGTGGGCTTGCGCGGCGCAGTTTCCATCCTCCTGGCCATCCTGCCCATTCTGGGCAATCTCGAGAACGGGCAACTCTATTTCAACACAGCCTTCATCGTGGTGATGGTCTCGCTTGCGATTCAGGGGTGGACCGTCAAGCCGATAGCCCGCCGCCTCGGGCTGATCGTCCCTCCACAGATCGGCGCCATCGACAAGCTTGAGCTCGATCTCCCCGGCACCGCCAATCACGAGCTTCTCGCCTACCGGGTGGTCGCCGACAGCCCGGTGCTGCGTGGCGAACGGATTCCCCGATGGGCGCGCCCCTCGCTGGTCATTCGCGACGGTAAATCGATGCGCTACCAATATGCCGGCCGGCTGCAGGAGAACGACCATGTCTACCTGTTCATCGCGCCCGGGTTTTCGCGTCTCCTCGACAGGTTGTTTGCCTCCAAGGTCGAGGTGCTGGACGACGATACAGAATTCTTCGGCACCTTCACCATCGATCCGTCCGGGACGGTCGAAGACCTCGATCTTGCCTATGGTCCGGGCCTGCTCAGCGCTTCGGAAAAAACAATGACGGTCGCGGAACTGATGAAACATCGCCTCGGCGATGCCCCTGAATACGCCGATCGTGTCAAAGTCGGACGGATTGTGCTGATCGTTCGCCAGACCGATGAACACGGCATCATAAAATCGGTCGGGATTTCACTCGAACCGGTGGCGCCAGTGACCCGTCTGCCCCTGTTTCTGAACCTGCGCGAGATAATCCAGCGGATACGGGACTACGCGCGCAAACGCCGCGGGTAAGGAGCGCCGGTTCGGGCGGGAATCTTGATCCGCAGCCTTGCGCAGTCATCCGAGCGGTGTAATCTCGCGCCAAAATCCCGCCAACGCGACGAACGGACCATGCCATGACCGCTTTCAAGACCCTCGATGATCTGACCGACCTTACCGGCAAGCGCGTGCTGTTGCGTGTCGATCTCAACGTTCCCGTCAAGGATGGCAAGGTCACCGACACGACCCGCATCGAGCGCGTCGCGCCCACCATCCGGGAACTGTCGGGCAAGGGCGCCAAGGTGATCCTGCTTGCGCATTTTGGCCGCCCCAAGGGCAAGGCCGACCCCTCGATGTCGCTCGATCCGATCGCCGGCGTCGTTGAAGACGTCCTCGATCACCGGGTCAATTTTGCAAGCGATTGCATTGGCGAGGCCGCCCAAAAGGCGGTGGACGCCATGGTCGACGGCGATGTGTTGCTGCTGGAAAACACCCGCTTTCATGCCGGTGAGGAAAAGAACGACCCCGGGTTCACTGAAGCACTGGCAAAAAACGGCGACATCTATGTCAACGATGCCTTTTCCGCGGCACACCGCGCCCATGCCTCGACCGAGGGCCTGGCGCATCTGCTGCCCGCCTTTGCCGGCCGCACCATGCAGGCCGAATTGATAGCCCTCGAAAAGGGCCTCGGAAAGCCGGCGCGGCCGGTGGTGGCGATTGTCGGCGGGGCAAAGGTCTCCTCCAAGATCGATCTGCTCAAGAACCTGGTCAAGAAGGTCGATGCGCTGGTGATCGGCGGCGGCATGGCCAACACGTTCCTGGCCGCCCGCGGCATCGATGTCGGCAAGTCGCTGTGCGAACATGACCTTGCCGCAACCGTCAACGAGATCGAGGCGGAGGCCACGGCGGCGGGCTGCGCATTGGTGCTGCCGGTCGATGGCGTGGTGGCGCGTGAGTTCAAGGCGAATGCAGACAGCGAGACTGTCGACGTCACGGCGATCCCGGCTGACGCGATGATGCTCGATATCGGGCCGAAATCGATCGCGTCCGTCAATGCCTGGATTTCCAAGGCCGACACGCTGGTCTGGAACGGTCCGCTCGGCGCCTTCGAAATTCCGCCCTTCGACACGGCCACCGTCTCGGCGGCCCAGCATGCCGCCCGCCGCACCGGGGAAGGACTTCTGGTCTCCGTGGCCGGCGGCGGCGATACCGTCTCGGCCCTTAATCACGCCGGCGTGGCTGAGGATTTCACCTATGTCTCCACCGCCGGCGGCGCCTTTCTGGAATGGATGGAAGGCAAGCCCTTGCCGGGCGTCGATGTTCTCAAGGTGTGAAACAGGCGCCGCGCTTCACCTCGAGCGACGAACGACATGCCCCGCGTCAAAATCACTTTTATTTTCAATCGATTGAAAGCTCTTCAATCGATTCAAACGAACCCGGGCCTATTTTCTTCTCGCAGCTGCATCTGATAAACCAGCCTTCAAGATTGAGATGAACGGGGATCCAGGCATGATGAATGCAACCATGGCGCAGCAGATGACACAGAAGGACGGCTTCATCGCCGCGCTCGACCAGTCGGGCGGGTCCACGCCCAAGGCGTTGAAACTTTACGGTGTCGAGGAAGACGCCTATTCCAATGACGAGGAAATGTTCGCGCAGATCCACGCCATGCGCGCGCGCATCATCAAGTCGCCCGCCTTCACCGGCGACAAGGTGATCGGGGCAATCCTGTTCGAACGCACCATGGACAGCGACATCGACGGCATTCCCACCGCCGATTATCTCTGGGACAAGCGCGGAATCGTGCCGTTTCTGAAGGTCGACCAGGGTCTGGGCGCGGAAGAGAACGGCGTGCAGTTGATGAAGCCAATGGGCGGACTCGACGCGCTTCTGGACCGCGCGGTCGCCAAGAATGTCTTCGGCACCAAGATGCGATCGGTCATCAATGCCGCCGACAAGGAGGGCATCGAGGCCGTCGTCGCCCAGCAATTTGAAGTCGGAAAGCAGATCCTCGCTCACGGCCTGATGCCGATCATCGAACCGGAAGTGAACATCAAGATCGCCGACAAAGCCGAGGCCGAAGAGCTGCTGCTGTCAGCACTCGTGCGCCACCTCGACACCCTGCCATCGGGTCAACAGGTCATGCTCAAGCTGTCGCTACCGACAAAGACCAATCTCTACAAGCCCTTGGTGGATGATGCACGCGTCATGCGCGTCGTCGCACTGTCCGGCGGTTATTCCCGTGATGAGGCCAATCGCCTGCTCAGCGCCAATGACGGCGTGATCGCCTCGTTTTCGCGGGCGCTCACCGAAGGCCTCTCCCATGGCCAGTCGGACGCCGAGTTCGATGCGACGCTGGCCGCCACGATCGACAGCATCTACGAGGCGTCCCGCGCCGGCTGACCGGCCATCATCGAATTCGATTTGTTGCAACCCGCCGTGGCAACACGGCGGGTTTCCTTTTAAGGTGACGGCGCTATCGATGCATGGTGATTGACGGGGGCTGAAACGGCTCATGAATAAATTCCTCGCCAGCCTCACAAGTTGGGTGCTTGTTCCCGTGGCCATCATCCAGGGCGCTGGCGTGCGCAAATCCGCGCCCCGGCTTCCGCCACCGCACGGCCGGCCCAAAGGCCTGATCGGCGAGGGGCCGCCCGAGTTCCGTCTGCTGGTCATCGGCGATTCCTCCGCCGCCGGCGTTGGCGCCGACCGCATCGAGGACACGCTCGGCCCGCAGCTTGCCCAGTGCCTGAACCGGATGACGGGAAAGCCGGTCTCCTGGCGCAACGCCGGCGCCAATTCAGCCACAGCGGCGGAGATTCGCGATCACCTGGTTCCCAATATCGAGGAGCGCGACTTCACTCATGTGGTGCTCGCCGTCGGCACCAATGACGCCAAGAACTACGTGACAAAATCCCGCTTCAAGAAAGGCTTCGGCGGCCTGCTCTATGCGGCCCACGCCCGCTGGCCCGATGCCAGGATCTACTGGTCTCCGGTGATCGCCATGGCGGATGTCCCGGCGTTGCCGCCGGCGCTGGCGTTCATTCTTGGCCTCCGGTCCGCCATCATCAATACCACCGGCGCGCAACTCTGCCACGAACGCTGCGGCGCCGCCATCGATCCGCTGCCCATCGATGGACCGGAAGGCTTTGCCATTGACGGGTTTCATGCCAATGCGCTTGGCTACAAGCACTGGGCCGAGCATGTGGCCCGGTTTATTCAGGACGCAGAACGAGCGCCATCATCATCGCAAAGATGAGAATGATGGCAATCTTCCAGACATCTGCCCGCTTGCGAAGACCGGGAAGCCCGAATGGCTTGATCAGATGCAGCCCCATTGCGACCAGAACCAGAACCAGCAGTATTTTTGTCGACATGCGCTGCGCCTTTTTCATTCCAGCCATAAACCTGTCATGATCAGGGTCGATCAGCTAGGCTCGTTATGCGGTCATTTGATTCCCGGTCCGCTCCATATCTGAAACGCTTTTACACACCGGAACATCATGCGTCGCAATCTTCTTCCCGTTTTGTCATTGCTGCTGGGCACGGCATTTCTGCTCGCTGGCAATGGCCTGCACGGCCTGTTGCTGCCGATGCGCGGATCTGCCGAAGGCTTCTCACCGACCTCTCTGGGGCTTCTGGGTACGAGTTGGGCGACAGGCTTCGTGCTTGGATGCATCTATTCGCAGCGCCTGGTCAGGCGTATCGGGCATGTCCGGGCGTTTTCCGCATTCGCTGCCATGATTGCCATTATCGCGCTCTTGACCGGCCTGCTGGTGGACCCTGTATCCTGGATCATTCTTCGGGTGGTCACCGGCTTTTCGATCGCCGCCGCTTTCATGATCATCGAAAGCTGGCTCAATGAACGGGCCACCAACGAAACCCGCGGGTTGATCTTCTCGCTCTACATGACTGTCACCTATGTCGCCATTGTGGCCGGGCAGATGAGCATCGCGCTCGGTGACATCAACCAGTCGACCTTTTTCATCATCGCCGGAATTCTTTACTGCCTGGCGTTGCTGCCCACGGCCGTGTCCACCGCCTCCAGCCCGGCGCCGCTCAAGGAGGTCAAGCTCGACCTCAGGATGATCTACCGGAACTCACCGGTCTCCTTCATCTCGATCCTGCTGATCGGAATCGCCAATGGCGCCTTTGGCACCCTGGCTCCGGTCTTTGGCGCCGATGTCGGATTGAGCACCTTCGCGATCGCAACGATGATGTCGATTACCATTTTCTCGGGCGCTGTCATGCAGTTGCCCGCTGGCCGCATGTCGGACCGCATGGACCGGCGCTATGTCCTGGCAGGCCTTGCCGTGATTGCGGGGCTATCGGGACTTGCCATCGCCGTAATCCAGCCTTCCGGAATCAGTGTCCTGTTCGGGCTGATCTCGCTTTATGGCGCAATGTCCTACACGCTCTATTCCATCACGGTGGCCCACGCCAACGACTTTGCCCCAAGCGACAAGTTCGTCACCGTGTCCGGCGGACTGCTGCTGCTCTACGGCATCGGCACCATCATCGGCCCGCTCATTGGCGGCCTCGCCATGGCGAGCAACACCTATCTGCTGTTCGCGGTGACTGCGGCAGCCCATGTCGGCATTGCCGTCTACGCCATGATCCGCACCCGCATACGCGCGGCAATTCCCGCCGATGAGCGCGAAAACTTCACCTCAACGCCCCTTGCGCGTTCCGCAACGCCGGAATCGATCAACCTCGACCCCCGCGCCGCTGCGCAAGAGGATTGAGCCCCGGCATTCGACCCTGAATGGGTCAGCCCATGTCGAGCACGATCTTGCCGATGTGATCGCCGTCCTCCATGCGCTGATGCGCGGCCGACGCCTGGTCCATCGGAAAGATCGAATCCATCACCGGCAGCACCTTGCGCTCGCTCAGCAGCGGCCAGACATGCTGGCGCAGTTCCTCGGCGATCGTGGCCTTGAATGCAATGTCCCGCGCTCTGAGCGTTGATCCGGTGTGGGTCAGCCGCTTCATCATCAGCAGCGAAAAATCGACTTCCGCCTTCCGGCCCTTCAGAAAGGCGATCTGGACAATCCTGCCTTCGATCGCGGCCGCCTTGTAGTTGCGGTTGATATAGTCGCCCCCCACCATGTCGAGGATCAGATCCGCGCCCTTGCCATCGGTCGCCGTTGCGACCGCTTCGACAAAATCGCTTTCGTGATAATTGATCGCCACATCCGCGCCCAGTTCCCGCATCGCCGCGCATTTCACCTCGGAGCCGGCCGTTGCCAGCACTCTCGCGCCGAACGCCTTGGCGAGCTGAATTGCCGTGGTCCCGATGCCCGATGTGCCGCCATGAACCAGGAACGTCTCCCCCGACTTGAGCGCCCCGCGCTGGAACACATTGTGCCAGACGGTAAAGAAGGTCTCGGGGATGGCTGCCGCCTCGGTCATGGTCAGGCTGCCGGGTGCGGGCAGCGCGTTGGTTTCATCCACGCAGCAGAACTCGGCATAGCCGCCACCGGGCACCAGCGCGCAGACACGGGCCCCCGGCTTGAAGCGACTGACCCCGCTGCCCACCGCCGTGACTTCGCCAGCGATCTCAAGCCCGGGAATGTCCGAAGCGCCGGGTGGCGGCGGATAGGCGCCCTGCCGCTGAAGGCAATCGGGACGATTGATGCCCGCCGCAAGAACCTTGACCAGCAGTTGGGTCTCCGACGGAACCGGCTTTTCCCGCGTCGTCAGTGTCAGGACTTCGGGGCCGCCAGGTTCGCGGATCTCAATTGCACGCATCGCTTCATTCTCCTGCCACTACTTTTCCACAACTTAGGCTCAGGCTAAGGTGACGGCAATGCTGGCGGGAATCTTGCCCAGTCCTGACCCGAAAGGAGACCCAAGCCATGTTCGCAGATGATGACCGGCCGAAACCCAAGAAGCTTCACGAAATCGGGTGCGACCTGACATTCCTTTCCGCAGGGGAACTTGAGGAGCGAATCGACCTGCTGAACCAGGAAATCGCCAGGCTCGAAGCAGACAAGCGCGCGAAAACCTCCAGCCGCAGCGTGGCCGAGAACCTGTTCAAGTCAAAATAGTTCATATATTCCTGATTCTTATGAGAAAATGAGGTTTTGTTAAGCTCCAGTTAAGCTTTACAAGTCTTTACTATGCGCATCCGGGTTTCCTGGATTTGACAGTTTGGCCTGCGGTCGAATTGTCTGACGCCTCCCTGTTAAACTCTTGAGAGCCGCTGATGCGGCTCTTTTTTTGTGCCCGGCCTTCGCCGCAAGCCATGCAGCCCTGCCTGAAAACGGCACAGCGCGACCGGCAATCGCGCCGGTGTTTCTCCCGTGAACAGCCCTGAAACCCGGTGTTTCGGGCCGCCGGGCATGTTAACCCTTTCTTAAGAATAGGCTTGCCGGAAACGGTACGAAGGTTCAGGATACACGGGCTCGGCAAAGATATGTGGCGCCAAGCAACAGCCGCCTAACCCAGTATTTTGTAATCAGGAAGTTCCGGCCAATGTCTGAAACCAGTCTCAACACCGTCAACCTCGCAGACCGCATGGCAAACTCAGCCCAGTTCAAGGCGCTCTATGCCGAGGGTATGGGACTGGTCGAGGAAACCGCGAACTATCTGGATGGCCCCGGGCGTGTCGCATCAAAAGCACTGCCCCGGATGGCCGGCGTGCTCTATGCCGCGGAATCCATGCGCCTGACCACACGACTGATGCAGATGGCATCCTGGCTGCTCCTGCAGCGGGCCGTCAACAATGGCGAGATGAATCGCGACCAGGTGATGGCCGAGAAGAGCAAGGTGCGCCTCGACAGCTTCAATTGCGACAAGTCGGCCCAGGGCTGGACCGACCTTCCGGAAGGCTTCCGCGATCTGGTCGAGCGTTCGCTGCGCATCCAGAACCGTGTGGCGATTCTTGACCGCGAAATCTATCGTCCCGCCGAGGCCGCTGCGCTGAAGCCGGACAATGAAAATTCGGTCCAGGCCCAGCAGCAGCTCCTGCAGACGGTTTTCAGCAAGCGCTAAGAGCGCCTGATCCTGTCAAAATCATTGCAAGGTCCGCGGCACTCGCGGACCTTTTTGCTTTCAGGGCCGGGGCCGTCGCGCGCCCCGTTTGCCGCCTGTTTCCCTTGAGCCGGCCCGGTCCAGGCGAGTGCGCCACTCCTCGACGTCAAGCCAAGCCGTTTCAGAACGCAAAGAAGCCCGCCTGATCGAACGGGCGGGCTTCGGATATCCGGCGGTAGCCGGACTGATTACAGGCTGAGGCCTTCGAAACGCTTCTTGAACTTCGAAAGACGGCCGCCACGGTCCAGCATCTGCTGGTTGCCGCCGGTCCAGGCCGGGTGCGACTTCGGATCGATTTCGAGGTTCATGGTGTCGCCTTCGGCGCCCCAGGTAGACCGGGTCATGTATTCGGTGCCGTCGGTCATGACCACCTTGATCATGTGGTACTCGGGATGGATGTTCGCCTTCATCTTCTTTGTCCTGCCGTTGGGAGGCCCCTGCGCAGCATTTAATGCGGCAATTTGGCCAAATACATAAACGAAGCCGGTGTCTGTAGGACAACGGCTTCCCAATTGGATGGCGAGCCTATACATGAAGGCTCAATCGATAACAAGGGTCGCCTCTTTTTTTGCAGACCCACGGGATGACCGAATACGCATACCAGGAGACGACGTGGCTGAACTATCCGAAACGACCCAAAAGGCGCGCCGGTCCGTGCGCCCGCTCACCCGTCTGGCCCCCTATGTGATGCGTTATCCACATCTGGTCATCGGAGCCCTGCTGTTCCTGCTGGTGGCGGCTGTCACCACTCTGTCGCTGCCGATGGCGATCCGGCGGATGATCGACCATGGCTTCTCCGCCCAGGATGCCGGATTCATCAACAGCTACTTCTCGATGCTGGCAGGGATCGCCATCCTGCTCGCCTTTGCATCCGCGTGTCGCTACTATTTTGTCATCACGCTCGGCGAGCGCGTGGTGTCCGATATCCGTCGCGATGTCTTTGACCACGTCATGCAATTGTCGGCCGCCTTCTATGATGCCAACCGGTCAGGCGAGATCGTCTCGCGTCTCACCGCCGACACGACCCAGATCAAGTCGACCGTCGGCGCCACGGCGTCGCTGGCGCTGCGCAACACCATCCTGTGCGTGGGCGCAGGCGCGATGATGTTCATTACTTCGCCCAAGCTCTCCGGACTGGTTCTTGCCGTCATTCCGCTCATCGTCTTCCCGCTGGTGGGCTTCGGCCGCAAGGTGCGCAAACGCTCGCGGGAGGCGCAGGACAGCCTCGCCGAAGCCATGACATTTGCCGGTGAAGCCATCGGCGCAACCCGGACCGTCCAGGCATTCAACACCGAGAAAGCCTCCCAGGCCCGCTTCAGCCAGGCTGTTGAAGTGGCCTTCACCGCCGTCCGCAGATCAATTCTCGCGCGCTCCGTCCTGACCGGCTTTGCCATTGCCATGGCGTTCGGATCGATCGTCGCGGTGCTCTGGTATGGCGCGCAATCGGTCCTGTCGGGCGAGATGACACCCGGCACCCTCGGTCAGTTCCTGCTCTATTCGGTCTTTGCCGCAGGCAGCCTCGGCGCGCTGTCGGAAGTCTGGGGCGAACTGTCCCAGGCTGCAGGCGCCTCCGAGCGGTTGAGCGAACTGCTTGACGAAGTGCCAAGCATCCGCGCTCCGAGTTCGCCAAAGCCGCTGCCCCTGCCGGCGGAAGGCGACATTCGCTTTGACGACGTGCATTTCGCCTACCCTGCCCGGCCCGACACCTCCGCGCTGACCGGCACCAGCTTTCATGTCCGGCCCGGCGAGACCGTTGCCGTGGTCGGCGCATCGGGCGCCGGCAAATCGACCCTATTCTCGCTGATCCTGAGATTCTATGACGCAACCTCGGGGGCCGTGCTGATCGATCATGTCGATGTCCGCGACGCCGATCCCGCCGAGGTGCGCGCCCGCATCGCGCTTGTGCCGCAGGATGTGACCATCTTCGCCGGCAGCGTCGGCAGCAACATCGCCTTCGGACGGCCCGGCGCGAGCCAGGCTGACATTGAGGCCGCGGCCATCGCCGCACAGGCGCATGACTTCATCCTGGCGCTGGACCAGGGCTACGACACTCCCGTCGGCGAGCGCGGCATCACGCTCTCGGGCGGGCAGCGCCAGCGCGTGGCGATCGCCCGGGCAATCCTGCGCGACGCACCCATCCTGCTTCTCGATGAAGCGACATCGGCGCTCGATGCGGAAAACGAGAAACTGGTGCAGAAGGCGCTGGAGGTGCTGATGGAAAACCGCACCACGATCGTCATCGCCCACCGGCTGGCGACCGTGCTGCGCGCCGATCGCATTCTGGTCATGGACAAGGGTCGGATCGTCGAGCAGGGCAGTCATGCCGAACTGGTCGCCCGCGGCGGTCTCTATGCCCGTCTCGCCCGCCTGCAGTTCGAGCATGGCGCCGAAGCCCTGACACTTGACGCCGCGTCCGGGCTGGAAATGAAAGCCGGCGAATAAACTCTATGATACAGCCGGCAACATTCTTGTGAAAGCCCTCAAATCAGGGTAATCATCCGGTGTTCGTCTGGAAGCCACGCGGGGGACGGGACGCCTGTCCGCGGGCTATAACAGGAACATTCAGAAGGTGTATCCACGATGCGGAATGACGCGGAGTGGCGAACCCTGCTCTTGGCAGGCGTTTGCTATGCTGTGTGGTTGTTGCTGACGTTTGGGTGGGCTGACTTGCCGGACATTTTGCGTGTCCTTGTGCTGATTCCCACGATTACGCTGCATTCCTCGCTCCAACATGAATTCCTGCATGGTCATCCATTCAGGAACCAGAAACTCAACGATCTCTTGATCGCCCCGCCAATTGGAGTGCTGGTGCCTTACCTGCGCTTCAAATCCTGCCATCTTACCCACCACATCAACGAAAACATCACCGACCCCTATGACGATCCGGAGAGCTATTATCTCGACCGGACTGTCTGGGCGACACTACCGGCCTGGTTCCGGAGTCTGCTTGTCGCCAACAACACCCTTGTCGGGCGGATAACCCTCGGACCGGCGCTCGCCACGGTCGGGTTCCTTCGCAGCGAATACGTCCGCGCCAAGGCCGGCGACAGGGCTATTCCTATGATATGGCTGCGTCATATTCTGGCAGTAGTCTTGCTGTTCTGGTTGATCAGTTCCTATGGCAGCCTGCCGCCCATGGCCTACTTCATCGCTGCCTATTTCGGCATGGGGCTCTTGATGGTGCGTTCGTTTCTTGAACACCAGGCGGTGGAGAAGACCAACCAGCGCTCGGTGATCATCGAAACCAGGGGTCCGTTGAGCCTGCTGTTTCTCAACAACAACTTCCATTCGGTTCACCATGCCTATCCGTCGCTGGCCTGGTACCGCATTCCCGCTTTCTTCCGGGAAAACAGGGAGCGGTTCCTGCGCATGAATGGCGGCTACCGCTATGAAAGCTACTGGGAAGTGTTCCGCCGTTTTGCTTTCCGGCCCAAGGAGCCGGTGGCCTGGCCGATCGAGCGCCAACGCAAACGGCGCGGCGAGGCGAAGTGAAGTGGTCACGCCACCGGGAGGGAGCGCCATGACCGGCGCCGCCTCCCTGCCGATGTATGACTGGCCGGAGATCCGGCACGCCACCGATGCCCTTTGGGCCGGCATCCGCGGGAACCTGTGCAAGCGGGGAATTGCGGCGCCGGCTGCGCTCGACCGGAGCGCCGATCCGGAGCCGCTCTGGACCGAACCCGGTCTCATCCTGTCGCAGACCTGCGGCTACCCCTATGCCACCCGGCTCACGGGCAAGGTGGCGCTGGTGGGAACGCCTGCCCATGCGGCGACCGGCGCCAGCCCCGGGCACTATTTCAGCGTGCTGATCGCGCGGAAGCGAGATGCGCCTGTCAGGCTGGACGATCTCGCCGGACTGCGCTTTGCCTTCAACATGGTTCACTCGCAATCAGGCTTCGCCGCCCCGGTCCGTCTGCTCGCCGCGGGCGGACATGCATCCCTGCCCCCGCCGCTTCAAACAGGCGCGCACCGGGCGTCGATCCGGGCCGTGGCCGAGGGTGAGGCGGACTGGGCAGCCATTGACGCCGTGACATGGGAACTGGCCAAGCGGCATGAGCCGCTGGCGCGAGATCTCGTGGTTTTCGCCAGAACGCCGGAAACACCGGCCTTGCCGCTAATCACAAGCCTTCGCCAGACCAACAACGGCGATGCAATCTCGGGTGCTGTCGAGGCGGCGATCGATGAACTGGAGCCAGATATTCGCGAGGCGGCCCTTCTGACCGGACTGGTGCGGTTCAAGCCGGAGGATTACGCTCCGCTGGCGGCTGCGCTGCCTGTCGGCCAGGTTTTCCCGGGATTGGCTAGCTGAAAAACGGCTGTCAGCGTTCGGTCAGCTTCAACTCGATCCGGCGATTGGTGGCGCGGTCTGTATCGGTATCGCCTTCGGCAATCGGCTGGAACTCGCCGAAGCCCGCAGCCACCAGCCGGTTGGCAGGCACTCCGTTTGCAATCAGATATTTGACCACCGATGTGGCGCGGGCGCTGGAAAGCTCCCAGTTGTCGGCATAGCGGCCAGTGCCCGACAGCGGCACATTGTCGGTGTGACCGTCGACGCGCAGCACCCAGTTGATTTCCTCGGGGATCTCGCGCGCAAGCTCGTTGATGGCGCTTGCGAGCTTGGCCATCTGCTCCTGACCGGCGGGATTGAGCTCATTGCCGCCCGAGGGAAACAGAACCTCCGACTGGAACACGAAGCGGTCACCCACCACGCGCACATCCTCGCGGCTCGACAGGATCTCCCGCAAGCGTCCGAAGAAGTCGGACCGGTAGCGGTTGAGTTCCTGGACGCGCTGCGCCAGCGCGACATTGAGACGCCGGCCGAGATCGGCGATCTTGGTCTGTGTCTCCCGGTCCTTTGCCTCTGATACTTCGAGCGCATCCTCAAGAGCGCCAAGCTGGGTTCTGAGCGCCGCAATCTGCTGGTTGAGCAGGTCGACCTGGTTGAGCGCCCGCTGCGAGACCTGTTTCTCGGCATCGAGGGTTTCGGACAGGCTTCCAATCCGGGCTTCCGCCGCTTCGCTTGCGCCCGAGCCGCTGGCGAGAAGCTCCTGCAACCGCGACCGGTCGGACTCCGATTGCGACAGCGACGCCTGCAGATTGGCGAGTGTATCCTCCAGATCCTGCTTGCCCGAGCGCTCGAGCGCCAGAAGCTGGGTCAACTCGTTGATCTGGCTGTTGAGCCGGTTGAGCACTTGGTCGCGGCCGGAGATCTCGCGCGACAGGAAAAACTGCGCCAGCACGAACACCGTGAGCAGGAACATGATGGACAGCAGCAAGGTCGACAAGGCGTCGACAAATCCCGGCCAATAGTCGACCCCGTGTTCCCGCCGCCGGTTCCGCGCCAGCGCCATGCCTATTTGTCTCCGATCTTGTCGGCGAGCTTGTCGAGCGTTTCGCGCATCCGCCGCGATTCCGCCTGTTGCGCTTCAATCCAGTCACGCAGCATCTGCTGTTCGTTGCGCATGTTCTTGACCAGGCCCTGGATGCCTTCGGCAAGACTGGCCATGGCTGCCGTGGTCCGGGGCGTCATGCCCGAATCCTGCGACAATTTCTGCATCCGTTCGGACAGCATCCGGATTTCTTCGGTGGCGCCTGCTCCATCGGCCGGCATGGTCATGCCGGAATCGAGATCCGTCATGGTCGAGAGCCAGTTTTCGAGCTCGGTGTAGAACCGGTTCTGGGCGCGTCCGGCCTGAAGATCCAGGAATCCGAGGATCAGCGATCCGGCAAGGCCGAAGAGCGAGGAGGAGAACGCCGTGCCCATTCCGTCGAGCGGCGCCGAGAGGCCGGTTTTCAGCGTAGACAGCACATCATCCGTGCCGCCGGTCCCCGGGTCCAGCGACTGGATCACCTGGTTGATCGACCCGATGGTGCCAAGCAGGCCCCAGAACGTGCCAAGCAGCCCCAGAAACACCAGGAGCCCGATCAGGTAGCGCGAGGTGTCGCGCGACTCGTCAAGCCGTGTCGCGATGGAATCGAGAATGGACCTGAGCGAGGTGGTCGACAGCGCCATCGACTGGCGGCGGCCGATCAGGGCCCGCATCGGCGCCAGCAGCACCGGATCGCGGCCGACCTTTTCGGCGTCACCCGTGGCCCGCAGCGAATTGACCCAGCGCACTTCCGGACGAAGCCTTAGCACATGGGTGAAGACCAAGAGCACGCCGACGGCGAGCACGCCGAGGATCAGCCCGTTCAGGCCGGGATTGGCGAGAAACGCCGTCTGGATCTGCCGGTAGAGAATGGCCGCAACGAAACCGGAGAGGATGAGAAAGATCATCATGCTCCAGAAGAACACCAGCGGACTGGAGAGCTTGTAGGGATCGGCCCCGCTGCCGTCTTCCGAGATGCCCCATCCTGACAATGTCAGTTTTGCCATGCGTTGTCCGTCCTGGCCTTTGTCTCAAATCACAAGATTGTGCGAAGACTAGCCGATATTGTGGCGGAATTGAAAGCATGCTTTCAAAACAAAGCTGTGACGGCTTCGCTCAGGCGGTCGGAACGGGCCGTTGGATGAGGTCGAGAAGGCCCTTGAGAACATATTCATTGCCGGCGGCCACGGATTTCGTGCCGAACATGTCGGTTCCGCCGGTCATGTCGGAGACAAAGCCTCCGGCTTCCCGGATCAGGATAAGGCCTGCCGCCATGTCCCACGGCTCCAGCGGCTTTTCCCAGAATCCATCCAGCCGGCCTGCCGCCACATAGGCCAGATCAAGCGCTGCCGCGCCCATCCGTCGGATGCCCGCGCATTCGCCCATGACATGGCGCAGCTCGACCAGGAACTTGCCATGATGACCGCGCCCCAGATGCGGCACGCCGGTCCCAATGACCGCATCCGACATCGCCTTGCGTCCCGCCACGCGCAGACGCCGGTCATTCAGGAACGCGCCGCCGCCCCGTTCGGCCGTGTAGAGCTCATCGGTGGCCGGATTGTAGATGACCCCGGCCACGATTTCGCCATTGCGTTCGAGCGCGATCGAAACCGCGAAATGCGGCATGCCGTGCAGAAAATTCGTTGTGCCGTCGAGCGGATCGACGATCCAGCGATGGGCGCCGTCCGTGCCGGTCTGCTCGTCGCTCTCCTCGCCCATGAAGCCATAGGTCGGCCGCGCCCGCAGAAGCTCGGTCTTGATGATGGTCTCGGCCTTGCGGTCGGCCTGGCTGACATAGTCCGCCGGCCCCTTGAGCGAGACCTGCAGGTTCTGGACCTCGCCGAAATCGCGCGCAAGCGAGCGCCCGGCCTTGAGCGCCGACTGAACCATCACGTTGAGAAGGGCTGAACGCGCCATCTATGTCATTCCTTGGTGTCGGCGGCGCGTGTCGGTCGCGGCCGGGATCAGTTTCAGTCAGCGCGGCGCAGATAGGTCAACTCGTTGGTGTCGACGATCACCCGCTCGCCGGCCGAGATAAATGGCGGCACGAGAATGCGTACGCCATTTTCCAGGATTGCAGGCTTGTAGGACGATGCAGCGGTCTGGCCCTTGACCACCGGATCCGCTTCGGTGATTGCGAGCGTCACGTGATCCGGCAGGGCAATGCCAATCGGCCGCTCATCATAAAGCTCCACCGTCACCATCATGCCGTCCTGAAGGAAGGCGCGGCGATCGCCAACAAAATCCTTCTGCAGCTCAAGCTGCTCGTAGCTCTCCAGATCCATGAACACCAGCGCCTCGCCCTGCTCATAGAGGAACTGGAAGTCCTTCTGTTCGAGCCGGATGCGTTCGACCGTTTCAGAGGCCCGGAAACGCTCGTTGAGCTTGGTGCCGTCGATCAGATTTTTCATCTCGACCTGGTTGAAGGCGCCGCCCTTGCCAGGCTTGACCGCATTGGTTTTCACCACGGCCCACAGGCCGCCATTGTGCTCAAGCACATTGCCGGGGCGAATTTCATTTCCGTTTATTTTCATGGGAATATTCCGCGTCAGCTTGATCCGGCCCGGTTTTCGGCGCCGCTTGGCGGCCTCAAGACCACAAATGGCTCAGCTTTTCAAGTCTCGCGCTTGATCAGCCGCTTCGATATCCCGGCTCAGCGCCTGCCGAACTTGTTTGCGGCGTCAATCGCCTGTTTCTGTTCTTCTTCCGTCAGGCCCTGATAGAAATCGGCAAGCGACCGGTCGTCATACCCGGCACGGCGCGACAGGATGTACCATTTCGCCGCCTCCACCGGATCACCCAAGGTGCCTATCGCATTGATGTGCAGAACCGCCATCCGGTTCTGTGCAATCACATTGCCTCGGGTCGCGGCAACCTTCATCCAGCGAAATCCATTCTCATAGTCCTTGGGACCGCCGATCCCGTCGATCAGCCACATGGCATAATCGAGCTGCGCGGTGTCGAAGCCTGCGCGTGCCGCCTTCTCCATGAATTCCCGTGCCAATGCCCGTTTCTCGTCCGGAACGCCGACTGTATTGCTGTATATCTGGGCCAGCGCATACTGGGCGTCCGGGACGCCCTGTTCAGCCGCTTTCTCAAAATAGGGCAGGGCTTCAAGAATGCCTGCGTCACCCGGCTTTTTGGAAACCAGCGCCTGGGCGTGGTTGAACTGGGCGAAGGCATTGCCCGCATCCGCGGCCTTTTTCATCAATTCTTCGGCCCTTGCGGCGTCGGCTTTCACATGCCTGCCCTCAAGCAGCATGACACCATATTTGAACTGGGCAGATGCATCGCCGCTTTCTGCCGCCTGAGCATACCAGAAAGCCGCATCATCCATGTTGCGCGCCACACCCAGACCGGCCGCAAAAAGCTCGGCAACAAGGGTCTGCGCCGCCGGATCGCCCAGTTGCGCGCGCGGCAGCGCCAGTTCCATCGCCGTGAGGTAGTAACCGCGTTGAAAAGCCCCGAAGGCTCGCGCGGTCGCGTCGTCTGAGACTCCAGTGTCGCTCGTCACGGCTTCAGCACTCTTGGCGTCAGCGGCCCCAGCGGTGGCCGGGGCCGCTTCACCGGTGGTGCTGTCCTGCGCAAGCGCCGCGCCGCTCAGCAGCGTCAGCACCGCAGCCAGCGGCAGCAATCGGGAAGATCGGCAGAGCTTGGCGTTGGACTTGCGGGCAATCGTGAGATCTGGATCTGACATTCGACGCATTATCGGCCAAACCGTGGCGCTTTTTCGTCCAGCGCGGCGTTGATTTCGGCAACAATGCGCGGGGCCTCGGCCGGATCTGCGAAGACCGCCTTTCCGAAGGCGATGAACTCGGCGCGGGTCTCGGCCATCGCTTCCACGAAGGCCGTGCTCGTGCCGCCCATCACCACGCACGGAATCTCGATCATGTCCGCCCACCATTCCGCAAGCGCCAGGTTCTTGGAATGCGGCTCCGGCTTGATGTCCCCGGCAATCGAGCCGAACATGATGTAGTCCGGCTGCGCCTCGCCGATCGAGAGCGCGGCATGGCGCTCGCGCGCATTGCCGCCGCCCACGATCAATCCGGGAGCATGGCGTTCGACCGCTTCCGCCATGGCCGTGGGTCCTACCTCTATATGCAGACCGTCGGGCCGGACCCGGCCGGCGACGCGGGAATCGCCCGCGACCAGGGCCGCCGCGCCGGCGGCCTGAATGACCGGGACCAGCGCCTCGCACCGCTTCTGGAAGCTCTTTTCATCGAGATCGTGTTGCGGAATGATGACCGAGGCGACATCGCCACCGCGGAGCGCATCGGCAGTCACTGCCGCCAGTTCAGCGGCATCGGCAATATCTGGCGTCACGAGGACAAGGCGGCAACGATTGATCGGGTCGGTCATGAGATTTCCTGTCGGGCCAGTGCCAAAAGCCGATATGGCCAATTGAATGCAAACGGGATAGACCGGCGCGGCACAAGGATCAACTACCCCGATGATGACGGACCCGTACTTCTATGCCGCCGCAGTTCCGGCCGTCATCATGGTCGGGCTTTCCAAGGGTGGCTTTGGCGGCGCCATGGCGCTGCTCGGCGTTCCGCTGATGGCTCTTGCCATTTCGCCTGTGCAGGCCGCGGCGATCCTTCTGCCGATCCTCATTGTCATGGACATTGCCAGCCTCTGGAGCTGGCGCAGCCACAAGGACACCCGCACCCTCTCGATCATGGTGCCCGGAGCCCTGATTGGCATCGGCATCGGCTGGGCCACCGCCGCCTGGGTCACAGTCGCAATGATCAGGCTGATCGTCGGCGCCGTGGCGCTCTGGTTTGTCTGGCGCTACATGGTGCAGAAACTGGCAGAAGCCCGCGGTGGAGACCGGAAGGCCGCGCGCGGACACCGGCCGGCCCAGGGCGTGTTTTGGGGTGCACTTGCCGGGTTCACCAGCTTCGTGTCGCACGCTGGCGGCCCGCCCTATCAGATCTACACACTGCCACTGCGGCAGGACCCCAGGACCTATACCGGAACCAGCGTCCGCTTCTTTGCCATCATCAATGCGCTCAAGCTGGTTCCCTATTTCGCGCTCGGCCAGTTCGACACCACCAATCTGTCGACATCGCTGGTCCTGGCGCCGCTCGCCCTGGTGGCAACGCTCGGCGGCGCATTCATCGTCAGGCGCATGAAGCCGGACGTTTTCTACCCATTCATGTACGTGATGGTGTTCCTTGCATCGCTGAAACTGATCTGGGACGGGACTGTTCACCTATTGGCCTGATGACAACGCTCGCTGCAGGTGATTTGATGTCGGACGTTTGACGACACCTGCACAGGAACCAGAGCTTGACCGCCAATCCCTATGAAACCGACCTCGACCGCAATCCCGCCAACTACCAGGCTCTGACGCCGCTGGCCCATCTCGAACGCGCAGCGCTGATCCATCCGGATCACACGGCAATCATTCATGGTGCATTGCGGGTGAGCTACAAGACCTTCATGGAACGTTCGAAACGGCTCGCCAATGCGCTGTCGGCAATCGGGATTTCCAAGGGCGACACGGTCTCGGTCATGCTGTCCAACACGCCTGCGATGCTCGAGGCTCACCATGGCGTGCCGATGCTGGGCGCGGTGCTTCATTCCATCAACACGCGGCTCGACGCCCAGGCGATCGCTTTCCAGCTCGATCACGCCGAGTGCAAGGTTCTCATTGTCGATCGCGAGTTTTCCGCCGTCATGGCCCTGGCGCTCGATCTCGCCGAAGTCCGGCCCGTGATTGTCGACTACGACGACACGGAATACCCGGCTGACGCCCCCTTCCCAAAGGGCGGGCGCATTGGAACCCACGATTACAACGAATTCGTTCTCGCGGCCCCCGCGGATTTCACCCGAACCCTGCCTGCCGATGAATGGGAGTCCATTTCGCTCAATTACACCTCCGGCACCACCGGAAACCCCAAGGGCGTGGTCTATCATCACCGCGGCGCGGCCCTGATGGGCTATTCCAACGTGATCGCATCCGGCATGGGACGCCACCCGGTCTATCTCTGGACCCTGCCGATGTTTCACTGCAATGGCTGGTGCTTTCCCTGGACGCTGAGTGTTGTCGGCGGCACCCATGTCTGTCTCCGCTGGGTCCGGGCCAAGGCCATGTACGACGCCATTGCCGATCACGGTGTCACCCATCTGTGCGGTGCGCCGATCGTGATGTCGACCCTGCTGAACGCCGCCGACGCCGACAAGCGCGACTTCTCCCACACCGTCAGCTTCAACACCGCCGCAGCACCTCCCCCTGAAGCGGTTCTCGCCGGCATGGCCGACGCCGGTTTCGAGGTGGTTCATCTCTACGGGCTGACCGAGACTTACGGCCCGGCGGTTGTCAACGAATGGAAGGCCGAGTGGTCGGCGCTTGAGCGAAGCGCCCGCACCACCAAGAAGGCGCGTCAGGGCGTACGATATCCGGCGCTGGAAGACCTGGCTGTGATGGACCCCGAAACCATGGAGAAAACGCCTGCGGATGGCGAGACCATCGGCGAGGTCATGTTCCGCGGCAACATCGTGATGAAGGGGTATCTGAAAAATCCCTCCGCCAGCGCAGAGGCCTTCCGTGGCGGCTGGTTCCACTCCGGCGATCTGGGCGTCATGCATCCCGACGGCTACCTGCAGCTCAAGGACCGGTCCAAGGACATCATCATCTCCGGCGGCGAGAATATCTCTTCGATCGAGGTGGAAGACGCGCTCTACAAGCATCCGGCCATCCTGGCCGCCGCCGTGGTGGCGCGGCCCGATGACAAATGGGGCGAAACCCCGTGCGCTTTCGTTGAAGTGCGTCCCGGTCACAGCCTCACCGAAGCAGAGGTCATCGAGCATTGCCGGGGCTTGCTGGCCCGGTTCAAATGTCCGCGCACCGTGGTCTTTCACGAAGTCCCCAAGACTTCGACCGGCAAGATCCAGAAATATCTTCTGCGTGACGAAGCCAAGACCTTGGGCCAGACCTGAAACTGCGGGGTGGCACCAGGCCAGTATTCTGCCGCACAACCACTTGGTTGCAGCGCACATAAAAAACCTTGCCGGCCCGAATGCTTTATCTTAGCTTGACCGGATGACCACGGATGCTTTTCAAGCCATCGCTGATCCGAACAGGCGCTACCTGCTTGAGGAATTGCGCCGCAAGCCGCGGACGGTCAATGAACTGGCCGATGGCCTGCCGATCAGTCGTCCGGCGGTGTCCCAGCATCTCAAGGCGCTTCTCGACTGCAATCTGGTAACCGTCACCAATCAAGGCACGCGCCGGATCTACGCCGTCAATACCGGCGGCTTCATGCATTTGAACCTCTGGATCGATCAGTTCTGGTCGTGATGCAGGAACGTTTTTCCTATGATTTCAGAAAAAAGACGCGGGGGAGAAATCCCCGCGCCTGTCATCTTCGTGTCATGGGCTCATGATCAATGTTGCGTGTCTGAACGCAACCGATTGATTTGATCCTTGAGTCGCAGCTTGCGTCGCTTGATATCCACGATTTGCTCGTCGTGGACAGAGGGCTGGGCTTGCACGGACCGAAGCTCTTCGTCCAGTTCGCCGTGCTTTCTCTCAAGTGTGGCAAGATGTGCATCAATCGACATAAGCGACTCCTTTTATGGAATGCGCCGGCACCGGAGCACCGGAGCAAATCGTTTGTTGACACCGTTGAGTGTGACATGGCTTTTCGCTTTTGTCGAAGGTGATTTCTTTGGTACGGGTAACTTCCTGTTACACCCGATTCTGTGCTACGAGCGCCCGAACGACAAAAGGGTCGGACCAGCTCCGACAGCATGCGTGAGACGGGGAAACTGTATGTCCGATCAGGAACAGGCGGAGCGCCGTATGCTCGTGGCGCGGCTGCGCCATGAACACGAAGACTTCGACGTTGCGATTAACGCCATGATCCAGACTGGATGCGACCAGTTGCGCATTCAGCGCATGAAAAAGAAGAAGCTGGCGATCAAGGACAAGATTACCGAGCTCGAGGACCAACTCATCCCCGATATCATCGCCTGACCGGGGAGTTGCGCATGACCCTTGCAGAAGAGCCGAAGGTGGCCGTGATAATGGGCAGTCAGTCTGACTGGCCCACAATGAAACACGCCTGCGAAACACTTGCCGACCTTGGCATTTCCCACCAGCCGCTGATTGTCTCCGCGCACCGGACGCCCGATCGCCTTGTGGCCTTTGCCAAAGGCGCCCGGGCTGACGGTTTCAAGGTGATCATCGCCGGCGCGGGCGGCGCAGCCCATCTTCCCGGCATGACCGCGGCCTTCACGCCTCTGCCGGTTTTTGGCGTCCCGGTGGAATCCAGGGCGCTGTCCGGGCAGGACAGCCTCTTGTCCATCGTCCAGATGCCGGCCGGCATTCCCGTCGGCACATTGGCGATCGGCAAGCCGGGCGCGATCAACGCGGCCTTGCTGGCGGCTTCCGTCCTCGCCCTGTCCGACGCGGCACTGGCTGAGCGCCTCGACGCCTGGCGCCAGGCCCGCACGGACGCCGTGGCCGATCACCCGGTCGATCAGCCATGAACGCCAAGCCGCTCCCGCCTGGATCAGTCATCGGCATCATTGGCGGCGGACAGCTCGGCCGGATGCTGGCAATGGCGGCGGCGCGGCTGGGCTACAAGACCGTCATTCTCGAACCGGATTTGCATGCGCCCGCAGCCCAGGTCGCCAACAGCCAGATCGTCGCTCGCTATGACGACGCCGAAGCGCTCGATCAATTGGTGGCGCTCTGCGATGTCGTGACTTATGAATTCGAGAATGTGCCCGTTGAGGCGGTCCGTTCGCTCGAATCGCGCGTCCCCGTCCGTCCGGGCTCGAAAGCGCTGGAAGTCGCGCAGGACCGGCTGCTCGAAAAGACCATGGCGCGGGAACTGGGTGCTGAAACAGCCTTGTTCGCCGCTGTCTCCAACCGGGAGGATCTTGAACAGGCCATCGTCACCACCGGGCTGCCCGCTGTCTTGAAGACAACCCGGCTGGGGTATGACGGCAAGGGCCAGGCGAAACTCGTCCGGCCGGACGACGCAGAGGCCGCTTTTGCCGCCATGAGTGGCCAGATGGCGATCCTTGAATCCTTTGTCCATTTCGAACACGAAGTCTCGGTGGTTGCCGCGCGCGGCCTGTCGGGCGAGGTCCGCGCGTATGATGTGGTGCAGAATGTCCATCGCGATCATATCCTGCATACTTCGACGGTTCCCTCAGCCCTCGGACCCGAGGCCTGCACCGAAGCGCTCAGGATTGCAGCGGCCATTGCGAATCACCTGGACTATGTCGGCGTCTTTGCGGTGGAGTTCTTCGCTGTCCGCGATGGGGCAGGCCACCGGCTGCTGGTCAACGAAATCGCGCCCAGGGTTCACAATTCCGGTCACTGGACCGAAGCTGCCTGCGCGATTTCGCAATTCGAGCAGCACATTCGCGCCATCACCGGCCTGCCGCTCGGCGACCCGAAACGGCATTCCGACTGCGTGATGGAAAACCTCATCGGCGACGATATCGGCAAGCTGGTCGATCTGGCCGCCGAACCCGGCGCGGTGATCCATCTCTATGGCAAATCGGAAGCGCGGCCCGGCCGCAAGATGGGCCATGTGACGCGGATTTCCCCGCCAAAGCTCAATTCCTGAGCGGTTTCCGGTCGGAAACAGCCTTGCCGGAGTTGACAGCAAATGCCCAAGCGGCTACATGCCTGCCAACCGATGAGCGCGTCCCTGGCTGGCGCGCTTTTGAATGAATAGGCGGCCTGGCCGCCCAGATAACGCGCGGATCAGAACAATGAAGATCAAGAATTCGCTTAAGGCGCTCAAGGCCCGTCACCGCGACAACCGTCTGGTTCGCCGCAAGGGCCGGGTTTACATCATCAACAAGCAGAACCCGCGCTTCAAGGCTCGTCAGGGCTGAAGCTGCCGGCTGCTTGGCCTTCACTGAAATTTGCATTTGAAATTTGGCGCAGACGGACTAGTTTTCCGTCATGCGCCATTTTCTGTTTTTAAAGTTCCTTGCCCCGCCCGTTGCCGCCGCCCTCATCGCAGGCGCGCCAGTCACGCCAGCATCGGCTCAATCCGGGCTTGCGCCACCTGCGTCCAGCGCATCGGCGAAACCTGCCGCCACACTCGACACCCTGTTCTCGGACCTCAAGCGCGAGCGCAACGACCAACAGGCCAAGCGAATCAGTGAACGGATCTGGGCGGAATGGCGCGACTCGGGCAGCGCCACCGTCAATCTCCTGATGCAATGGGCCGACAAGGCCGTCACCGACAGCAAGAATGGCCTGGCGCTCGATCTGCTCGACCAGGTGATCGTTCTCAAGCCGGACTACGTCGAAGGCTGGAACCGCAGGGCGACCCTGCATTTCATGATGGGCAATCACGGGAAGTCCATGGTGGACATCAATCGGGTCCTGACGCTAGAGCCGCGTCATTTCGGCGCCATCGCCGGCATGGCAGCGATCCTGTCAGCCTCGGGTAACGACGAACTTGAACTCAGAGCCTGGGAACAGATGCTGGAGATCTACCCCGCCAATCGCCAGGCCCAGGAAAAGGTTGGGGAACTGGCCGACAAGCTTTCTGGCAGCAGGACCTGATCGCTCCTGAAACTTTATCCACACTTCATCGTCATGGGAGATGGGGCAAACGTCCCCTTCCCTCCCCGCGCTCAAGCATTGTTCCATCATGCCCCTCCCAAGACCGATCCGAACCTTCATGATCTATCTTATCCTCGCCCTGGTCTTGCTCCTCGCCGCTCTCGTCGCATGGACCCAGGTGAAAGCCCGTGAAATCGAGGCGCTTTATCCGCCAATCGGCGAGATGATCGATGTCGGCGACTACAGGCTTCACGCCGTGCACATCCCGCGTCCAGACACCGCCGACCTGCCGGCGCTTGTTTTCATTCACGGCGCCAGCGGCAATTTGCGTGATCAACTCATCCCGTTCAGAAGCAAGTTCGAGGGCCGCGCCGAAATGCTGTTCATTGACCGTCCCGGGCATGGCTGGTCAGACCGCGGCGGCAGTGAAAACAACACCCCCGATGGCCAGGCGAACGCGATCATCCGCGCGATGCAAGCCAAGGGAATATCCAGCGCCATCATCATCGGTCATTCCTTCGGCGGGGCGATTGCGGCAAGTCTGGCGCTCGGCCACCCCGAAATGACGGCCGGGCTGGTGTTCTTGGCGCCCGCCACCCATCCCTGGCCAGGGGGAATTGCCTGGTATTACGGCCTGACGAGCACCCCGCTCATCGGCCCGTTGTTCGCCCATACGTTTGCGGTCCCCGCCGGGCTCAGCCGGCTCGAAAGCGGCTCCGCCTGCGTCTTCGCGCCAAATCCGAAACCAGATGACTATGTCACTCAAACCGCGCCGGCCCTGGTGCTCCGGCCGGAGGCGTTTCGCAACAACGCCATCGATGTCCATAACCTCCAGCCCTACGCCACCCGCGTTGCGCCGCGGTACAGTGAAATCACCGCGCCGACGGTCATCATCACCGGCGACAGCGATTCGGTGGTGCTGGCCCATATTCACTCCGAGGGGCTGGCACGCGACATCCCGGGCGCGGAACTGATCTGGATTCGCAATCTCGGCCACAAGCCCGATCATGTCACAACCGATCTCGCGATACGGGCGATCGAGAAGATGGCGGGCTTCCCGGTCGATCTCAAGGCCGCGGCCGCAGCGGCCGAGGCGGCGCTCGCCGGCGATGACGCAACCTGTCCCGGCGAAGCTCCCTCCGCCGGATAACAGGCCGCGTCAGCGATCCCTGGTGCGGGCTGTCAGATCCCGGTCATGCCGTCTGAGCCGATATAGGCAATGCGCAGCATGTTGGTCGAGCCCGGCGTGCCGAGCGGTACGCCCGCGGAAATGATGATGCGATCACCGGGCTTGCCGAACCCTTCGCGAAAGGCGATGCGGCAGGCGCGGTCGACCATGTCGTCAAGATCCGTCGCGTCCTGGGTCACCACGCAATGCAGACCCCAGACGACTGACAGCCGGCGCGCGGTCTGGATCACCGGCGACAGGGCAATGATCGGCACATTCGGCCGCTCCCGCGCGGCGCGCAGGCCGGTATTGCCCGACGAGGTATAGCAGACGATCGCCGACAGATTGAGCGTTTCGGCGATCTGGCGCGCGGCCAGCGAAATCGCATCGGCGCCGGTGGCGTCGGGCTGCGGGCGCTGGGAATAGATGATGCCGGGATAATTCGGATCGCGTTCCACCTTGCGGGCGATCGAGGCCATCATCGTGACCGCTTCGACCGGGTAGTCGCCGGCAGCCGATTCAGCCGACAGCATCACCGCATCGGCGCCTTCGAACACGGCGGTTGCGACATCGGAGACTTCGGCGCGGGTGGGAACCGCCGCCGAGATCATCGATTCCAGCATCTGCGTTGCAACCACCACCGGCTTGCCGGCCTTGCGACAGGCGCGGGTCAGCTGTTTCTGGATCCCCGGCACGGATTCGATCGGCATCTCGACACCGAGATCGCCGCGCGCCACCATCAGCGCATCCGACAATTCGATGATTTCATCGATGCGTTCCAGCGCCTGCGGTTTTTCGATCTTCGACATCAGGCCGACGCGGCCACGGGCAATCTTGCGCACTTCGGCCAGATCCTCGGGCCGCTGAATAAAGGACAAAGCCACCCAGTCGATATCATTGACGGCGAGGACTGCGTCCAGATCGCTTCTGTCCTTCTCGGTCAGCGCGCCAACTCCGAGCGTGGTGTCAGGCAGGCTGACGCCCTTCTTGTCGGAGATCTTGGTGCCGGCGACGACGGTGCAGGTGATGGAGGTCTTGTCAGACTGGACAGCCAGCAATTGCAGCCGCCCGTCATCGATCAGCAGACGGTGACCGGGTTGGACCGCTTCAAGGATTTCCGGATGCGGCAGGAACACCCGCGTCGAATCACCCGGCTCGTCGCGATTGTCGAGGACGAATGTCTGGCCGGCGGTCAGTGTCGCCGACCCGTCTGCGAATTTGCCAACCCGCAGTTTCGGCCCTTGAAGGTCGGCTAGAATGCCGATCGGGCGGCCGCATTTCTTCTCCACCGCACGGATGCGACCAACCAGCGTACGCATCAGTTCATGGCTTGAATGGCTCATATTGATCCGGAACAGATCGGCGCCTGCCTCATGCAGTTTCTGGATCATCGCTTCATCGGACGACGCGGGGCCGAGGGTCGCGAGAATTTTCACATTGCGTAGACGCATCATCAGTTTTGGCTTTCCGGCGCTTCCGGGGCATCAGAAAGCTGGACCATCCAGCTGCCTTGCCGTCCGGTGTCGTATTCCTTGAATCCCACACGCTGAAAACCACGAGCGAAACAGTCTTCTACCCCGACAATGCGGAACTCATTGTCGGCGACGCACATGTTGATGTCACCAGCCCATCGTCCGCCGCCGCCTGCATCCTCGGCATAGAGATAATAATACCGCGATCCCAATTGGCCTTCGATCAGGGTGGCGCAGGAGTTGGCCGGTATCTGCCACCAACCCTCCGTCACCCAACCCTCGGCCGTGCGGTAGCCGATGGCGCCGCCCACCAGGGACTGCGTTCCGTTGCAGACGCGGAAATCCGCCTTCGCTTCACCGGCGGAGACGAGCATCAGCGCCCCGAGAGTCAAGGGAAAGAAGACGGCAAATCTGGTGATGGAGGCATAGGCTTGTGGCAACTTGCGAAACATCAATTTCGGTCAGTCTCCGCTTGGGGCTTATGGTTTGCGTTTTGCGCCGGGGAGGCATGAAAGTCAACGAAAGACACCAGACTTAAGTCAGGCATTGCACGCTACCACAAACGGCGAGAATGCAAAGAACCTGATCCTGACAGTTGCCCGGAAGTCATGGCTGTGCCATTGATCCCGCCCTGTCACCCATCCCAAAACCCGGTATTCGAACCTGCCATGTCCGGCTTCAATCCCTTTGAGATCATTCCCGGAGACCCAAGCCGCTCCCTGGTGATTCTCGGCGATCACGCCATGAACCGGCTGCCCACTGAGTATGGCGATCTGGGCCTGCCCGCAGAAGCCTTCAAAAGGCACATCGCCTATGACATTGGCGTGGAAGACGTGACGCGCGGTCTCTGCGCCAGTCTTGGGGTTCCCTCGGTCCTGGGGTGTTTCTCGCGCCTGCTGATCGATCCCAACCGCGGCGAGGATGACCCGACGCTGATCATGAAGCTGTCCGACGGAATGGTGATCCCGGCCAATCACCCGCTCTCCGTCGAGGAACGCGACCGCCGTCTGAACCTCTACCACCGGCCCTATCATGACGCCGTAGCCACTGTCATTGCCGAAACCTGGCGCATGTCCGGCAAGCCGCCTCTGGTGATTTCCCTGCATTCCTTCACCCATGCCTGGAAGGGCGTAGGCAGGCCCTGGCACGCAGGCGTGTTGTGGGACACCGATCCCCGTGCCGCGCAGTTGTTGATTGATCTGCTGAGTGCCGATCCGGAACTGGTCGTGGGCGACAACGAACCCTATGACGGGGCGCTCAGGGGCGACACCATGCACCGGCATTGTTCGATGACGGGCCTGCCGCACGCCTTGCTTGAAATCCGCCAGGACCTGATATCGGAAAAGTCCGGCGTCGACTCATGGGTCGACCGCCTCTCGCCGATACTCGCGTCGATGGCCGACCGTCAGGATCTTCACCAGGTCGAACTTCACGGTTCCCGCGTGATCTGACGCAACCGTTCACACGCATGTCCACAGGCGGCCGAATAATCGGGCCGGATATCGCAAACGCCCTTGACCCGAAGGCTGCCTTTGGGCACTTGAAGCCTCACACCATCAACCCCTCATCTTGTCCATTCAGGAGTGACCCCATGTCTGATGCCGGCGCCGTCGCCCGCGACCAGCTCCGTTCCATTGTGGAACGCATTGAACGGCTGGAAGAAGAAAAGAAAACCATCGCCGACGATATCAAGGATGTCTATGGCGAGGCAAAATCCAACGGATACGATACCAAGGTGCTCCGCAAGGTCGTTGCCATCCGCAAGCAGGACCAGAACGACCGGCTTGAGCAGGAAGCGATCCTCGACACCTATCTGCATGCCCTTGGCATGGCCCCCGAGCCCGAAGACGCCAGCTAAGACCTAAGGTCAAACCTCTCCGGCTCCCATCGACCTAATCTGATCCATCTGCTGAAAATCCAACAGGCCGCTCAAGTGAACAACTCGGGCGGCCTTGTCTGTATCTTCATACTGGATGGTCAGGGAATCAGCTGCGATAGATCAACCGCGCAGTTCAGCCACGAATTCTATTTGTCAAACCGTGCAACGGTGACGAAGTTGACCGCTGATCCGGTGAACTGGTTGTGCGGCAGGTCGCCGCTGCCTGGCGCAAAGGCATTCGCATAAACGACTTTCGGAGCGGCGCGCAGCTGCGTAACGACGAACTGGCCTGCCTTGCCAGGCGGCGGCGACATCGTCTGCACGCGCTCCTGCGCCAAGGCCCATTTTGAAATCATGGTGTCGGTCAGTTTCGGCTCTGTGCGCACCGCCGCGCGCGGGGCCTGGCTCGCCACCTCGGCCGCAGTTGGCCGGTCCCCCTTGCGAGGTGCGGAAACGCTCATTGACGACGCAGCCGGACGGACGCCACGCTGCGACGGGGCCAGAGCTGCGACTTCGATCTGTTCCGGCGCGAGGGCAACAAGACCATCCCCGGCGCGCTCAACTGGCCTGCGAATCGGCAACGGCACAAAAGCCTCTCCGGACGACGACGCCGTGCTAGGTGCAGCCGAGGAAGACACGGTTGCCGAAGGAGTGACAGGCGCCGGTGCGGCTGATGCTGTCTGGATCGCTTCCTCAGCCTTAGGCCCCTCGGCCAGCATGCGAGACCTTATCAGGTTGGGAACCGGCAATGCGGCCATCTCCACCGTCTGCGATCCAGGTGTCGAACTTGTAGCGACCGCCCGCTCTGCGAGCAATTCGGGAATCGGGGCACGAACGCTTGCGAGGTCAATAATTGCGTTTTCCGGAGGCGTAGTGGCATCTGGTGGCGATGTGACGACGTCAACGGCGGCGGCTGCGGCAAACGCATTGATCTCGGCCTGGGCGGGCAGGACCGGCTCCGGCGGAGCAAGCGCAGCCACTACGACCGGCGGCTCAAGCGCAGGCCGTGCGTCCGGAACTGGCCCGCGGGCAGGCAGCACAAATCCCGTCTCAACTGCGGGCGCGGGTTCCGCGGGAAAATCTGTAACGCCCGGCAATGCGGCCACTTCTGTCCGAGGCGGCGCTGGCGCGGGGGTTGGCGCGGCGGTGATTGCGTCTGGAACCTCGTCCTCATCACCACCACCGAACAGGGCTGCCAACAAGCCACCCGAGCGCTTGTTGCTACTGTCTGAATCGCCGCCGCTGGTCGACACGATCGCTCCACCGCGCTTCTTGTATTCAGCCATCGCGACATTGTACCCGGGAAGCGGCTTTCCATCCGGCGGCAGGTGAATTGTCTTGCCGTCCGGGAAAATCTGGCTCAGTTCCTGCCTGCTCATCCGCGGCCAGGCACGCACGCTTGCCGTGTCGAGATGGATAAAGGGTGAACCGGATTTCGGATAATAACCAACGCCGCCCCCTTGTATCTTCATCGCCGTGGCGCGCAACGTGGCGAGCTTCACACCGGGAATGAAGAAATCAATCGCTGTACCGAGCATATGCTGGCTTTTCGTCGCCTGGCCTCCACGCGTCCGGCGCAGCATATCGTTGGTGGCGGGAGAACGGTAAGCCGAGACGACATGGATATAATCCCGCGCGCCGGTCTTCCTGTAAACTTCCCAGACCAGATCAAACAATCTCGGGTCCATCTTGGTCGGCTCATTGCGCCGCCAATCCCGCAAGAACCGGTTGAGCTTGGTCAGGCCGGCCTGATCATACTTGCCGTTCCGCTTGAAAACGATCTCGGCCTTTTCTTTGGTATGAATAAAATAGAGTTTCAGCGAGCGCGTTTCCGCCGATGCGCTGGGGGCGGTGATCAATCCGGCCGTGGTTGCGACCAACACCAGCAAACAGATCCGAATCAGCGATGCCAACACGGCCACCCGGCGCCCCTGCCAGGCGCACACGACCGCGCGCCATGTCGACGGTGCCATTCCAGAACCTGTTGTCATTATCGCCAAAGTCGTCCCCGAACGCCGGAAAAACCGCTGTCCATCACCATTTGGTGACCAAATGCGGTGACACAATGGCAACGGCCGCCCTGTGTCACTTCGGGATACCTTATAGTGAATGATCGCTTAACAAGAAATGAAACAGATCAAACCGGCAGGGATTTTTTAGGATTGGCGTCTTTTGAACCTCAGGCAGCTTCCCGTCCGGGATTGTCCGGATCGATCGCGTAATCCTTGAGCTTGCGGTAAAGGGTTGATCGGCCGATGCCGAGCCTTCGCGCGACTTCACTCATCTGACCGCGGTAGAATGACAGGGCAAAGCGGATAAGCTCTTCTTCAACCTCGGAAATCGGACGCACCTCGCCCTCAAGCGTCACCGCGTTGACCGAAGGCAGGCCGAAACTTGCCGGCACCGCTGGTTCTGCGATCTCCGGCGTATCGAAGACGCTTCGCCCGGAAGCCAGATCTGACGCCATCAAACCCAGCACCGCTGACTGCACTTTGGCACTGCTTTCCGCGATGTCCGCCTCTTCCCGCACTTCGAGATCGTATCCCGGCATCTGAGCGGCAATCTGCGGGAAAAGCCCACTGGTCAATGTATCGCCGTCGCACAACACGATAGCTCTGTAGATGGCGTTTTCCAGTTCGCGGATATTGCCCGGCCAATCATGGGCGGTCAGCAGCGCCATGGTGTCCGGGGCAATACCGCGAATGCGGCTCCTGCCGATTGTCTCGGAATAATGCTGGGTGAAATGGCGCACCAGTTGAGGAATGTCTTCCTTGCGCTTGCGCAGCGCCGGGACATGGATTGGAAACACATTGAGCCGGTAATACAGATCCTCGCGGAATCGACCGGCCTTGACCTCCGCGATCAGATCCTTGTTGGTGGCCGAGATCAGGCGGACATCCACCTTTTTCGCCACCCGTGCACCAATTGTCTCGATCTCGCCGGACTGTACCGCACGCAGCAGCTTCACCTGGATGTCGTGCGGCAGTTCGCCGACCTCATCGAGAAACAGGGTGCCGCCGTCAGCTTCTGAAAACTTGCCGGCATGACGCTCTGACGCGCCGGTAAAGGCGCCTTTCTCATGGCCGAACAGGATGCTCTCAACCAGGTTTTCGGGAATCGCGCCGCAATTGACCGTGACGAATGGCTTGTTGCGCCGGGTGCCCTCGGCCTGGATGGCATGCGCGATCATTTCCTTGCCTACTCCGGATTCACCCTCCAGCACCACCGGGATGGTCGAGCCGGCCGCGCGATGCCCGAGCGAGATGACCCGTTCCATTTCGGGACTTGCGGCAATGATATCCTTGAAGCCGGGGCCCTTGCGGGAGAATTTCGGCCCGAGCCCGGTTCGCGACGCCTTCAGCGCATTGGCCAGAGACGAGAGGAGGCGTTCGGGGGAGACCGGTTTGACTACAAAGTCGAAGGCCCCGGCGCGCATTGCCTTGACCACGGTCTCGATACCGCCCTGACCTGTCTGGACGATGACCGGAACCGACATGCCGGCAGTCCGCATATGCTCAAGCAATTGCAGCCCGTCCATTTCCGGCATCATCAGGTCAAGCACGACCGCATCGACCTTGGGACCGGTCTCGTTGAGCCGGGCGAGCGCCGATCGGCCGTGCTCAAAAAGCTCGGCCTCATAGCCGGCGCGTTCAGCCGCAGCCTTGAGCAGGCGGCGCTGCACAGGATCATCATCGACAATCAGAATTCGGTTCGACACGGGCTTTGTTTCCTCACTCCAGGGAATACGGCTGGGGCTTCCGCCATCACCCGACAGTGCCAGCAAAGCCTGAAAATCGGATTTCGAGAAATGTTTGCATTTTAATCGTCTGTGCCAGTAAAACCGGGAGCCTGCTTCGCCGATCCTGTTCTGTTTGAAAGAGAGTGCCTCCATGCTGAAGTCAATTCTGGACCATGCGCCGGTCCATGCTGCCGCGTCAGCCCAGGGAGCAGATGCCGGTCTGGGTGATCTGCCGGCATGGAACCTGGGCGATCTTTATGCCGCCCCCGACGCACCGGAATTCAAATCCGATCTCGCTGAAGCCAGAAGCCGCGCCGAACAGTTTGAAGCGCGCTGGAAAGGCCGGATCGAGGAAGCGGCAAGAAGCTCGGGCGACGAGGGCCTGGGCGCGGTCATTGAAGCCTATGAAGAGCTTGAAGAACTGATGGGCCGGATCATCTCCTATGCGGGACTGGCCTATTTCACCGATACATCCGACACCAGGATCGCCAAGTTTTACGGCGATGTGCAGAGTGCGATGACCGATACCAGCGCGCATCTTCTGTTCTTTGCGCTGGAGCTTAACCGTATTGATGACGCCGTCATCGAAGACAGCCTGAGCCGGGATCCCCGGGCCGCCCGCTACACGCCCTGGATCCACGATCTGCGGCTCGACCGGCCCTATCAGCTCGACGACCGGATCGAGCAATTGTTCCATGAGAAATCGATGACCGGTCACGCGGCGTGGAACCGGTTGTTCGACGAGACCATGGGCGGCCTCGAATTCACTATCGATGATGAAGAGCTGCCGCTCGAGCACACGCTGTCCATGTTGCAGCATTCCGATGGGGCGCAGCGCAAGAAGGCCGGCCAGGCGCTCGCTGCGACATTCAAGGAAAATCTTCGCACCTTCACCCTGATCACCAACACGCTCGCCAAGGACAAGGAAATCTCCGACCGCTGGCGCGGATTCGAAGACATCGCCGACAGCCGCCATCTGGCCAACAGGGTCGAACGGCCGGTGGTCGATGCCCTGGCGCAGGCCGTGCGCGAAGCCTGCCCGCGGCTGTCGCATCGCTACTACGCGATGAAGGCGCGCTGGCTAGGCCTTGAAAAACTCGAATTCTGGGATCGCAACGCGCCTTTACCTGAAGCGCCCAGCGAAACCATCTCCTGGAACGAGGCGAAGAACACCGTGCTTTCCGCCTATCACGGCTTCGCGCCGGAGATGGCCGAGATAGCCGGCCGGTTTTTCGACCAGCGCTGGATTGATGCGCCCAGCCGCCCGGGCAAGATGTCGGGCGCGTTCGCTCATCCCACCGTGCCCTCTGTCCATCCCTATGTGCTGGTCAATTACCTGGGCAAGCCCCGCGACGTGATGACGCTGGCGCATGAACTCGGTCACGGCGTGCATCAGGTGCTCGCCGGCGCGCAAGGCGCGCTGATGTCGTCGACCCCGCTGACGCTGGCCGAGACCGCCTCGGTATTTGGCGAAATGCTGACCTTCCGTGCGTTGCTTGAACGCACCACTGACCGCCGCGAGCGCAAGGCGATGCTGGCGCAAAAGGTGGAGGACATGATCAACACCGTCGTGCGCCAGATTGCGTTCTATGAATTTGAACGACGGGTCCACACCGCCCGCCGCGAAGGCGAGCTGACATCCGACGACCTGGGCGCGCTCTGGCTCGACGTCCAATCGGAAAGCCTCGGCCCGGCGGTGGCACTGTCGGAAGGATACGAGACCTTCTGGGCCTATATCCCGCATTTCATCCACTCGCCGTTCTACGTCTACGCCTATGCCTTTGGCGATTGCCTGGTCAATTCCCTCTACTCTGTCTACGAAAACAGTCCCGAAGGCTTCAGGGACCGGTATTTCGACATGCTCAAGGCCGGGGGAACCAAGCATCACACGGAACTTCTCGCGCCGTTCGGACTTGATGCATCGGACCCCGGGTTCTGGAACCAGGGGCTGTCCATGATCGAGGGATTGATCGACGAACTCGAAGCCATGGACATGTGACCACACCCGTTTTCGCTTTATTGTAACAGCGAAGTGTGGTTTACGCCGCCGCTAACGCCGCAGATGGCTGCGACAAGAGTTTACGGAGCGAATAACATGGCCCAGCAGGAATTTCCGGTCTATGGCGAAATCACCGGTCCGATCGTGATGATCGGGTTCGGTTCCATTGGGCGCGGCACCTTGCCGCTCATCGAGCGTCACTTCAAGTTCGACAAGAGCCGCATGGTCGTCATCGATCCGCGCGACGACGCAGACGACATGGACATCCTGGCCAAGTATGGCGTCCGCCACATCAAGGCGCATGTCACAAAGGAAAACTACAAGGACTTGCTCAAGCCGCTGCTGACCGAAGGCGAAGGCCAGGGCTTCTGTGTCAATCTCTCCGTCGACACCGGATCGGTGGATCTGATCAAGATGTGCCGCAAGCTCGATGTGCTCTACATCGACACCGTCGTCGAGCCGTGGCTCGGGTTCTATTTTGACAAGACCATGAAGAATTCGGAGCGCACCAATTACGCGCTGCGCGAAACGCTGCGCCACGAGAAGAAAAAGAGCCCCGGCGGCACGACCGCGGTGTCCACATGCGGCGCCAATCCGGGCATGGTCTCATGGTTCGTCAAGCAGGCGCTGGTCAACCTCGCGCATGACCTCGACATCAAGTTCGACGAGCCCGATCAGCATGACCGCGAAGGCTGGGCCAAGCTGATGAAGAAGGTTGGCGTGAAGGGCGTTCACATCGCCGAGCGCGACACACAACTGACCAAGACCCCCAAGCCGCTCAATGTGTTCTGGAACACCTGGTCGGTGGAAGGCTTCATTTCGGAAGGCCTGCAGCCGGCCGAACTTGGCTGGGGCACCCATGAAAACTGGATGCCGAAGAACGCCAAGAAGCACAAGAAGGGCTGCAAGGCGGCAATCTATCTTGAGCAGCCCGGCGCCAACACCCGCGTGCGCACCTGGTGCCCGACGCCCGGCCCGCAATATGGTTTCCTCGTGACCCACAACGAGTCGATCTCGATTGCCGATTATTACACGGTCAAGGACAAGAACGGCGACGTCAGCTACCGCCCGACCTGCCACTATGCCTATCACCCGGCCAATGACGCGGTGCTGTCGCTGCACGAAATGTTCGGCAATGGCGGCACGGCCCAGCCGGTGCAGCATGTGCTCGACGAGAACGAACTGGTCGACGGTCTCGATGAACTCGGCGTTCTGCTCTACGGCCACGACAAGAATGCCTATTGGTTTGGCTCGCGTCTGTCGCTCGAGGAAACCCGCCGCATCGCGCCCTATCAGAACGCGACCGGCCTGCAGGTGACATCGGCGGTTCTGGCCGGCATGGTCTGGGCGCTGGAAAACCCGAAGGCAGGCATCGTCGAGGCCGATGAGGTCGACTACAAGCGCTGCCTCGAAGTCCAGATGCCCTACCTGGGACCCGTCGAAGGCCACTACACCGACTGGACCCCGCTCGAAGGCCGTCCGGGCCTGTTCCCGGAAGATATTGACGAAAGCGATCCATGGCAGTTCCGCAACGTCCTGGTCCGCTAAGCGCCACACGAAAGCCAGCATCCGGCCCGGCCTTATTGGCCGGCCGGCATGCGTGTGCCTTGCTTTCGGCGCATAGCCGCTGCATTCTTTCATATACGGAATCATATTTGTGACGGATCGAGGGAAGCACCGCGCCATGAACCTGCATCGACTTATCGCCACCGGCGCGCTTGCCGGCCTTCTGACCGCCTGCCAGTCAGCATCCTACAGCCCGCGTCCTCTCCCACCCCAACAGCCGCAAGGCATCGAAGGTCAGTGGACCGACCCCAACGGCATCATTTCAAGCTTCTCCGGCGGACGCTTCGAGACGCGTACAACCGATACGAATTCGCTGCTGGCGGAAGGCTCCTATCAGCAGGTATCGCCTCAGATGGTCGAGATTGAACTGACGTCACTGCTGCGTCAGACGACTTCCCGGGTCAATTGCGCACTTGCCACCCCGTCTCAGCTCAACTGCACCTCCTCAACGGGCGCGCAGTTCACCTTGGTGCGTCGCAGCTAGGCAGCAGGCACGGGGCCCGAGCAATGACCAGCCATTTCGATGATCGCGAAACCCGGGTGCCTGACGTCCGCGAACGCGACACATTCGAAAGCCTCAGGGCCTTGCTGGAGCGAAGCCTCAACCGGCTTCCCGCGCTCGATACATGGCTCGGCACCCCTGATCCCGCAGCCCTGACGGATCGCAGCGCACTGGCCACAATTCCGGTGTTGCGCAAGCCCGATCTTATGGACATGCAGGAAGCCAATCCGCCTTTCGGCGGCCTGGCCGACCCGGACGCGCTCAGGGGCAACCGGGTCTTCATGTCGCCCGGCCCGGTCTGGGAGCCGCAAGGCCTGGGCGCCGATCCCTGGGCCGCGGCGCGCGCGCTGTTTGCTGCAGGCTTTCGCGCTGGCGACATCATTCACAACTCTCTCGCCTATCACATGACGCCCGGCGGCTTCATTCTGGATGAAGGCGCGCGCGCGCTCGGATGCCTAGTGTTTCCTGCCGGCGCCGGCAACACCGAAGCCCAGGTTGACGCCGCCGCGCGGTTGAAGCCGTCCGGTTACACCGGCACGCCGGATTTCCTGAAGATCATTCTCGAGAAGGCCGATGAACTGGGCCGGGATCTTGCCTCGATCAAGCGGGCGCTGGTCTCAGGCGGCGCGCTGTTTCCGTCCCTGCGGCAATATTACGCTGACCGTGGCGTCTCGGTGCTTCAATGCTATGCCACCGCCGATCTCGGCATCATCGCCTATGAAAGCGCTGACGCCAGCGGCGCGCCCTATCCCGGCATGATCGTCAATGAAGACATGATCGTGGAAATCGTCCGCCCCGGCACCGGTGACCCGGTCCCCGACGGTGAGGTCGGCGAACTCGTCGTCACCACTCTCAATCCAGGCTATCCGCTGGTCCGCTTCGGGACCGGCGATCTGTCGGCCATCATGCCGGGCCTTTCGCCCTGCGGCCGCACTGGTCCTCGCATTCAGGGGTGGATGGGCCGAGCTGACCAGCGGACCAAGGTCAAGGGCATGTTCGTGGATCCCAAGCAGGTGTCCGAGGTGATCAAGGCGCATCCCGAAGTTGCCCGCGCACGCCTGGTTGTCGGCCGCTCGGGCGACGCCGACGTGATGACGCTGATGGTGGAGCCCGCGCCTGGCGCCCAGCCGGACAAGGGCGCAATCGAGGCAACTCTGGCTGCGATCCTGAAGCTGCGCGGAGCCGTCGAAATAGCCCCGCATGGCAGCCTCCCCAATGACGGCAAGGTCATTGCCGACGAGCGTGATTATTCAGCGTGAGCCCATCCAAATTGCGAACGGCGCTTCGCTTGGCTCTTGAAGTTCTCCGCCGATAGTGAAAGCATCGTCATAAGCATGCCGAAAGCTCCGAGTATACGGAATCCCGGCGGGCAGCGAGCACCAGAACAGGGAGCCATATCCATGACCACCACACTCATCAAGCGCGCGCTTTTGTCAGCGTCCATCCTGGGCCTGAGTTCGGGCGTTGCCTTTGCCGACTACACCTTGAACATCCTGCATATCAACGATCTGCATTCGCGGATTGAAGCCATCAACCGGTTTGACTCGACTTGCTCCGCTGAAGACGCAGGCGAGGGCAAGTGTTTCGGCGGCATCGCCCGGGTCAAGACGAAGATTGACGAGCGCCGCGACGCCTTGACCGGCGAAGGCGCCAATGTCCTGGTGCTCGACGCCGGCGACCAGTTCCAGGGCTCACTGTTCTACACGACCTACAAGGGCAAGGCCGCCGCCGAATTCATGAACGGTATCGGCTTTGACGCCATGGCTGTCGGCAATCACGAATTCGATGACGGACCGGAAGGCCTGCGCGACTTTATCGACATGGTCGAGTTTCCGGTTATTTCCGGCAACACCATCAGCGGCGCCAATTCCGTCCTGGGCGACCGGATCAAGCCCTATGTCATCAAGGAAGTCGGCGGCGAGAAGATCGCGCTCCTGTCGGTTCTGGCCGCGGACACCGTGGAAACCTCCTCGCCCGGACCTTCGGTTCTGATTCTTGATGAGATCGACTATCTCAAGGACGCCGTCAGCCAGATCGAGGCAGAAGGGATCAACAAGATCGTTCTGGTCTCCCATGTCGGCATGTCCAAGGACGAGCAAATCGCGGCCGAAGTGGATGGGATCGACGTGATCGTCGGCGGCCACAGCCACACCCTGTTGTCCAACACCGCGGAAGGCGCCGCGGGCCCTTACCCGACCATGGTCAACAACCCCTCGGGCGTTGCCGTCCCGATCGTGCAGGCCTATGCCTACTCCAAGTATGTGGGCGAAGTGAAGGTGACCTTTGACGATGACGGCAAGGTCGTCAGCGCCGAGGGCGAACCGCACCTTCTGGATGCCTCCGTGGTCCCTGACGAGGCCTTCGCGGCGCGCGTCACCGAGCTTGGCGAGCCGATCCAGGACCTCATGACCCAGGTCGTTTCCGAATCGACCGAAACCATCGATGGCTCCCGCGAAACCTGCCGCGCCACAGAATGCACCATGGGCAACCTCGTCGCTGACGCCATGGTCGATCGCGTCAAGGACCAGGGCGTGACCATCGCCATCCAGAACGGCGGCGGCCTGCGCTCCTCCATTGACGCGGGCGAGATCACCATGGGCGAAGTGCTCAGCGTCCTGCCGTTCCAGAACACGCTGGCGACCTTCCAGCTCAAGGGATCCGATATCGTCGCGGCGCTCGAGAACGGCGCCAGCCAGATCGAGGAAGGCGCGGGCCGTTTCGCCCAGGTTTCAGGGCTGCGCTACACTTTCGACAAGGACGCTGCCGCGGGATCACGCATCATGTCCGTGGAAGTGAAGGACGGAGACGGCTTCAAGCCGATCGACCCTGACGCAGTCTATTCGGTGGCCACCAACAACTACATGCGCGGTGGCGGCGACGGCTATGCGGTTTTCAAGACGGCCGGCATGAACGCCTATGACTTCGGTCCGGGCCTTGAGCAGGTTGTTGCCGACTACCTTGCAAAGAACACACCCTACACGCCCTATACCGACGGCAGGGTTGCTGCCGCCACGACATCCGCCGCTGAATCCGCGCCTGCTGCCGAGGCCGCTCCGGTGGCTGAGACTGCTCCGGCAACAGAGACTGCACCCGCAGCCGAAACCGCCCCCATGGCAGAAACATCGCCTGCAGCGGAAACGCCGCCCGTGGCTGAGGCCGCACCGGCGGAAGATCCGGTTGTTGAGGTTCCCGAACCGCTCCCCGGCTCCCAGGATCTGACCACGTCGGCTCCGGTGATTTCGGGTGAAACCGCTCCGGCCCAGGCAGCCGCCCCTGCGGAGGGTGCGGCGATGGCTGCCAAGGAGCATGTGATCGCTTCCGGCGACACGCTGTGGGACCTCGCCAAGACCTATTATGGCGACGCCACGATGTGGAACAAGATCGCCGAGGCCAATCCGTCGGCATCCGCAAGAGGACTGACCATAGGTGAAACGCTGACCATACCGGCCAATTGAGCCCGGCAGGTCGCATGTGTCAGAGGGTCCGGTTCTGCCGGGCCCTTTTTTTTTGCATCTGCGAATTCACCAATGCCTGCATCGCGGATGATTGATTTGTCCCGTTATGTCACTATGTTCCCCAGCAACATCGAACCGATCCCGCAAAGCACATGAAATGGACGCGATTTTGAACACCCGTGTGATCTTGCCTGTCGAGGCCAGCCGAGCCGTGGGCGAACTGCCGCCCGGGCACCCGTCGGTGAATATCCAGAAAGTTGGCGTTCTGCTCGTCAATCTTGGCACGCCCGACGGCACTGATTACCGCTCGATGCGGAGGTATCTCAAGGAGTTCCTCACCGACAAGCGTGTGATCGAATGGCCCCGGGTGCTGTGGTATCCGATCCTGTTCGGCATTGTTCTCAACACCAGGCCAAAGCGTGTCGGCAAGGCCTATGAGGAGATCTGGAACAAGGATCTGGATGAAAGCTATCTGAGAACCTACACCCGAAACCAGTCAGACCAGCTCGGCGCGGCCCTGTCGTCGTTTCCCTCGGTGAAGGTCGATTGGGCCATGCGCTATGGCCAGCCGTCCATTCCCGACAAGATGCAGGCGCTCAAGGATGCCGGGTGTGACCGCATCGTGCTGTTTCCGCTCTATCCCCAGTATGCCGCGGCAACGACAGCGACCGTCAACGACAAGGCCTTCCAGGCCATGATGACCATGCGCTGGCAGCCCGCACTGCGCACCGTTCCGCCCTATCATGACGATCCGGTCTATATCGACGCCATCGCCCAATCGATCGAGGAGCATCTCGCCACACTCGACTGGGAACCGGAAATCGTGCTGACCTCGTTCCATGGCATTCCCCAATCATATTTCCTCAAGGGCGACCCCTATCATTGCCAGTGCCTCAAGACCGCCCGGCTCGTGCGGGAGCGGCTGGGCTGGCCGAAGGAAAAGCTGATGCCGACGTTCCAGTCGCGTTTCGGCCCGGAGGAATGGCTTCAGCCCTACACCGACAAGACCGTCGAGAAACTGGCCCAGGATGGCGTCAAGCGGATCGCCGTGATCAATCCCGGCTTCGTGTCCGACTGCCTCGAGACGCTTGAGGAAATCGCCGGCGAAGCCGGTGAACTGTTCCATGAGAACGGCGGCGAACATTTCACCCACATCCCGTGCCTCAATGACAGCGAGGCCGGCATGAAGGTGCTTGAGGCCATTGTCCGGCGCGAACTGCAGGGCTGGGTCTGATTCATGTGCTTTGGTGCCAATGCTGCGCCTCACTGATCCGACCCATCGCTGCGCAGGTCCAAAGATTATGTGCGGCAAAGATTGCAAGCTCTCGCGAGACCAACTACCTGTTTGAGGGAAGCGGCACTACGCCGTGAACCAGAAACCTGCCGCAGCATCGACTGGGAACCCCGTTGGGATATTCTGAAGTCAGGATGTGTGGGCATCGGAAGGTAGAGCCGCTCTCGTGTCAGGGTTGACCGACGGGCGAGCCAGGGAGGTCTAGGGCATGGTTGGACTGGATATCACGGTCATAGTCGTCGTCGTCATCGCGATCCTGCTTCTGTTTTCCGGGATCAAGACCGTGCCGCAGGGCTATGCCTACACAGTTGAGCGATTTGGACGCTACACACGGACGCTCTCGCCGGGGTTGAACATCATCGTCCCCTTTGTCGACCGTGTTGGCCGCAAGATAAACATCATGGAACAGGTGCTCGACATCCCCACCCAGGAGGTCATCACCCGCGACAATGCCTCCGTTTCCGCCGACGCCGTTTCATTCTACCAGGTCCTCAACGCCGCCGAGGCTGCCTACCAGGTTTCTGATCTTGAACAGGCGCTGCTCAATCTGACTATGACCAACATCCGCTCGGTCATGGGGTCGATGGATCTGGATGAGCTCCTGTCCAATCGCGATGCCATCAATGACCGCCTGCTGCGCGTCGTCGACCAGGCTGCCGCTCCTTGGGGCATCAAGATCACGCGCGTCGAGATCAAGGATATTGCTCCCCCGGTGGATCTGGTCCAGTCGATGGGCCGGCAGATGAAGGCCGAGCGCGAGAAGCGCGCCGAGGTGCTCGAGGCCGAAGGCTTCCGCAATGCCCAGATCCTGCGCGCTGAAGGCGCCAAGCAATCAGCGATCCTGGAGGCGGAGGGCCGCAGGGATGCCGCCTTCCGCGACGCCGAGGCGCGCGAACGGCTCGCCGAGGCTGAAGCCAAGGCCACGCAAATGATGTCGATTGCCATCTCGGAAGGCGATCCTGCCGCGATCAATTACTTTGTCGCACAGAAATACACCGAGGCTCTGGGTCAGATTGCATCGGCAAAGAACCAGAAAGTCATCCTGATGCCGCTTGAGGCTTCTGCCTTGATCGGGACGCTGGGCGGCATTGGTGCAATTGCCCGCGAGGTCTTCGGCAAGGACGGCAATCCGCCGGCATCAGACCCGGTTCGTGCAGCCAGCCAGCCGGTGCGCTCAACGCGCGCCACAACGCCGGGCTATTCCGCCCCCACGACTACGGAACCGGACGCATGATTGCCGCGCTGGCAACCGAACTCGGACCTTGGAGCTGGTGGATCGTCGGCCTGATTTTCCTGGGGCTTGAGATCGTTGTCCCAGGGGTTTTTCTGCTTTGGATCGGTCTGGCAGCGATGGTCGTCGGCGCCATCTCATTCCTTCTGTGGGGAGCTGACCTCTGGAGTTGGCAAACGCAGATGCTGGTGTTCGCGGTACTCGCCGTGGCGCTTGCCCTTGTCGGACGTCGGATCTCGAGATCCAACGCGGACACCGATCAACCCATGCTCAACCGCCGCATCGAAGGCCTTGTGGGCCGGACCGCAACGCTGGAGGAACCGATCCGCGAGGGCAAGGGATGGATCAGGCTCGACGATACCACCTGGATCGTGCAAGGCCCGGACATGCCCGTTGGCGCCCGCGTACGGATCACCACGGCCCAAGCTGGGTGCCTGACGGTGGAGCCCGCCGCCTGACCTGCCGACCGGGAAAGTGTCTCAGGCGACGCCAATCCTGAGCAGATCATGGAAATGCACGATGCCGACCGGAAGAAGATCCTGATCGGTGACGATCAGCGCACCAATCGCGTTCTTGTTCAATATGGCCATCGCCGTGCTGGCAAGCGCCGTTGGCGCGATGGTCTTGGGTTGGCTGGTCATGATGGCGTCGATCGGCTGATCAATCAAATTCCTGCCCAGGTTCCGCGCCACGTCGCCATCGGTGACAATGCCGATCAGCCGTCCACCGGGGCCTGTAACTCCGACACAGCCGAATTTTCGCTGTGAGAGCGTCATGATGGCTTCCGGTGCAGGCGTGCCTGATGGCACCAGCGGCACCGACTCGCCCGTGTGCATGACATCCGCCACATGCGCCAGGTTGGCACCCAACTGCCCCCCTGGGTGGAAAGCGTGAAAGTCTCCCGCGGTGAACCCCTTGGCTTCAAGCAGCGCCACGGCCAGCGCATCGCCGAGCGCCAGTTGCATCAGCGTGGATGTGGTCGGCGCCAGGCCATGCGGACACGCCTCCTGCTCTCGCGGCAACAGCATGACGATGTCGGCTTCGCGCGCCAGCGTCGATTGGGCGCCAGCGGTAAAGGCAACCAACGGAATCTGGAACCGACGCGAATAGGCCAGGATGCCTTTCAGCTCTGCGCTTTCGCCTGACCAGGACAACACAATGATTGCATCATCGTGCGCGATCATTCCGAGATCGCCATGGTTTGCCTCGGCGGGATGCACGAAATGCGACGGAGTGCCAGTTGAAGCCAGGGTCGCTGCGATTTTCGCGCCTATATGACCGCTCTTGCCAACTCCGGTGACGATCACCCGACCCGATATGCTGCCGAGCGCTTCGACAGCGCGCACGAAAGGCTCCGCGAGCCCGTTCTCAAGGGCGGCAGCGACGGCGTCGAGCCCGCTCCTTTCGGTGAGGATCGTCCGCTTCGCGGAAAGCAGGATTTCATCAGCTGGGTAGCCTGGCAGGATCTTCTTCATGGCGCCGGAATATCGCGTTGCAGCTTCCGTGTCCATTAAGGACATAACCAATAAGTCAACGAGACGGATCGAAACCTTGCGTTAACCACAAGTGTTTACGGTTTAAAAAGATTTGGATGGCTCCGGAGCCGAAAGCGCATGCGCAAACGAGACACCACGGCACTGACTGATAGGGCCGCGCACCGCGCGGGCCTGCGAGCCTGCACCTCTATGGCATGCCTGCTCGCGCTGATGTCCGGGGCGCAAGCGCAATCAGCAAGCGGCCCTGATGCGGCCGCCACAGAGACCTACGGCTTGCGCGGCACGACCACTGGTTCCGCGTCCACACGATCCACTGCAGCCTCGACCCTTTATGGAGCGCTACCAGCAAGCCGCGAAAACTCTGCAACATCATCCCGAACCGGTGCCGCCAATAGTGCAGGCCAGTCGCAGTTTTCCGCAGATCCAGTCGAGACTGATACGCAAATTCAAACCGGGACCATTGGCGCCAATTCGGATCTCACCCAAGCCGACCGAGACTTTGCCGCAAGTCTGGCGCGCCAGAATGATCGCGTCGGAACCGTGGATGATTTGTCAATCAATAGCGGAGCTGATGATACCGCCGTGCCGGGATTCATGTTGGGATCGCTGACTTTGCGGCCAACCCTGGCTCAGCGGGTCGTTCACGAATCGATCAATTACGGCGCATCGAAAACCAGCCGGATCTACAGCGAAACGACATTGTCAGGAACGCTGCAATCCGATTGGTCACGTCATCAGCTCTCGGTCGAAGGGTCCGCGACATATCAGAAAAACCTCTCGGGCACCGGCACCGAGTCTCCAAGCGCCAATCTCGACGTCCGGCTGAACCTCGATCTCCTCAATGACATGACCGGCATCGTTGGCGCCGGATATAGCTATTCCCAGGAAAGCCGCACAGACCCCAACGCCATCGCCGGCGCCACCACGCAATCTGGTATTCACGAATTGCGCGCAAGCATCGGCCTGCAGAAGGACCTCGGTGTTTTGCGCGGAACAACGTCACTTGAAGTGACCCGCAGAATCTATGGCAATGCAACGTCGGCGACCGGCGGCAGCATTCTGGTCGATGACCGTGACACTCTGGGTGCTGAACTCACGGCGCGCATCGGCTATGTTGTATCGCCTGCATTGATTCCATTTCTGGAGGCCTCGGTCGGCCGCGAGAAATATGATCAACGCATCGATAACACAGGCGCGGAACGCTCATCGACGACCTATGGCGCGCGCGGCGGCGCGGAATTCAATTTCGGCGAAAAGCTCTCGGGCGAGCTTGGAGCCGGTTACGTGCTGCGATCCATTGATGACAGCAAATTGAGCAATCTGTCCGGCTTGACGCTCGATGGCGAAATCAACTGGTCGCCAAGGCGCGGAACCGATGTCATGGCTGGCTTGTCCACCACCCTGGAATCAGCAACGACGGCAGGCGAATCGGGCTCGGTCGTCTATGAATTTGACACTTCCCTGACACAGCAAATCCACAGCGCCGTGGTGGCGCGCCTTGGCGCATCTGCTGGCCTTAGGGATTACGATGCCCGCAGCGGCCGCAGAAACCAGCAGAGCTATGGCGTGTCCACCGGCCTGACGTGGAACATAAACCGCTATCTAGACCTTGAAGCTGATGCGAGTTACACGCGAACCAAAGAGCCTGGCGTCACCGATGAAGAAACAACCCGCGTTGGACTGGGCCTCAGGCTGAGGCGGTGACGGATCAAACATTCGCGGCCTTTCCCGGCAATCAGCCTTAGGCGCTTCCGACAGCTGCCGAGTTCTTCTCAGGCGCCGGCTATCAGGTGTCGAAGACCGTCCGCCACCAGCGGCTTGATGTCTTCCCGATCGAGCGCGAAGGCCACATTGGCCAGAATGAACCCTTCCTTGGACCCGCAATCATAGGTCTGACCGCCGAAAGCATAGGCGGAAAACGGTTGTTCATCGGCGAGCTTGAGCATTGCATCCGTAACCTGGATCTCGTTGCCGGCTCCGCGCTCCTGTTTTGACAGGATCTCGAAGATCTTTGGCTGCAGGATATAGCGGCCATTGATATAGAAATTCGAAGGTGCGGTTCCCTTCGCCGGCTTTTCGACCATTCCGGTGATCCGGAAGCCGCCGTCGAGTTCCTCGCCCTTGCCAACAATGCCGTATTTGTGGGCCAGTTCGGGATCGCATTCAGACACCGCGACGATGTTGCCGCCAACCTTGTTGTAAAGCTCGACCATTCCGGAGAGGCACCCAACCTTGTCGCGCATCACCATATCGGGGAGCAGAAGCGCAAAGGGCTCGTCGCCGACAATATCGCGGGCGCACCAGACCGCGTGGCCCAGGCCAAGCGGCGCCTGCTGACGTGTGAAACTGGTGGCGCCTGCCTTTGGCAACATGTCTTCGAGCGATTTCAATTCGACCGTCTTGCCGCGTTCGCGCAACGTCGCCTCAAGTTCGACCTGAATGTCGAAATGATCTTCAATAACCGTCTTGTTGCGTCCGGTGACGAAAACAAAATGCTCGATGCCGGCAGCCATGGCTTCCTCGACCACATACTGAACAACCGGCTTGTCGACCACGGTCAGCATTTCTTTGGGCACCGCCTTGGTGGCGGGCAGGAACCGTGTGCCCAGGCCTGCGACCGGAAGAACGGCTTTTCTGATTTTTCGCGTCATTGTCATGTATTTTCCTCATTTCTCATAAAAGATATGCTTCGGTGCATGGCGGGACATCTAGCTTCGATATGTGCATCTCCCGGAAAACGGCAAGTTTGGCGCCGGGCAGGAGTATGGTAAACGATTTGTTGACGGCTGGGAGCTAGGATTGCGGGTCAGTCACCCCTAGAGCCCCAAACGAGAGGATGCTTGGAACATGATCCGAACACCCCGTAAATTCATTCGCGCTGCCGGCCTTTGCCTCGTTGCCGGAATGCTGGCCCCCATCCCCGCGCAGGCCGATGCCGGCTTTCAGAAGTGGGTCTCCGGCTTTTACAGCACTGCTGCCAAATCCGGAATCACGCGTTCAACCTATGAAAAGGCTTTCAGTGGCGTGACCGCGCCCGATCCAAGTGTGCTTGAGAAAGCGCGCTATCAACCGGAATTCACCACCAAGGTTTGGGACTATCTCGATTCCCGTGTCAACCCTTATACCATTGGCAAAGGACGCGAGATGGCCTCCCGTCATGCCAAAACCCTGGCCGCAATTGAGCGTCACTTTGGCGTGGAAGCATCCGTCTTGCTGGCAATCTGGTCAATGGAATCCAACTACGGCGAAATTCTCACCAAGACCGATCGCCTCCACTATGTGCCGCAGGCCCTGGCCACCCTCGCCTATGCGGACCAGAGGCGTGCAAAATTCGCGCGTCAGCAGCTAGTGGCCGCCTTGAAGATCCTCCAGGCGGGCGACATCTCGACCCGGGAGATGACAGGATCCTGGGCAGGCGCCATGGGCCACACCCAATTCATCCCCACAAGCTATCTGGCCTATGCCATTGATGCGGATGGAAACGGAAATCGCGACATCTGGAATTCAATTCCGGATGCATTGGCAACTGCGGCAAATCTTCTCAAGAAGAATGGCTGGAGAACCGGCGAAACATGGGGGTACGAGGCCGTCGCGCCGCGCGGAGGCTCCCAATATTCCGGACAGACCAAGACCTTGTCGCAGTGGGCGGCGCTCGGATTCACCAGGCCCAATGGCAAGGGCTTTCCCGATGGAAGCCGGCGCGCGGAACTCAAGATGCTCGGTGGTCCAAACGGGCCGGCACACTTGATGACGAAGAATTTCTTCGTCATCAAGCGTTACAACAACTCTGATTCCTACGCCCTCGGCGTCGGAGTTCTGGCGGATGAGATCGCCGGATATGGCGGCGTAGACCAGCGCTGGCCGCGGCCGGTAGGTACCCTCGACGTCAAGGAGAAGTTCGAGTTGCAGACCCGGCTCAAGCAGCTCGGGTACTATGATGGAGACATTGACGGCAATTTCGGATCGGGCTCAAAGGCGGCCATTGCCGCTTTCCAGTCACGGTCCGGCTTGACCGGCGAGGCAATTCCGTCGCAAAAGATACTGGACGCGATCCGCCGTTATTGATCACTAGAAAGATGGCGGATCCCAACCGGCGCAAGGCCGAAACGGAGATCTCTCCCCTTTGCCAGTTCGTTTTGCAGCATTTCGTCTTCTTGCCATCCTGCTGATCGCCGCGATCGGCGGGCTGGCGATCTCGCATATTGTTCAGCCTGCTGCGGCCCAGGAACGCGTTGAGCGCAAATCCATCCTCCAGCTTCTGTTCGGTGGCGGCACCACCGCCAAGCCAAAACCGCCGGCGGAAACGCCCCGCACCAGCCGGGTCAAGAAGCCCACCCGCAGCGCGGTGGCCGCACCGCCACCGGAGCCGGCAATCGAGAAGCTTGAAGATGCACGGATTATCCTGGTGCTTGGCGACTTTCTGGCGAATGGCGCAGCGGACGGCCTGAGTGAGGCTTTTGCCAAATCGCCCGGCGTGGTGATTGTCGATCGGACCAATGGATCTTCAGGGCTGGTTCGCGATGATTATTACAATTGGATCGAACAGGCGCCGACGATTGTCGAGGAAGTGAAGCCGTCAATCATCGTGATACAGATCGGCTCGAATGACCGCCAGCAGCTGGTGGTGAATGGCGAGCGCGAAGCAGTTCGCTCCGTCAACTGGCTTGCTGAATACGAGCGTCGCACAAAGCAGCTTATCGGCATCCTGCGTGCCCGCAACACACCGTTGTTGTGGGTCGGGTTGCCGGCCTTCAAATCCCCTGCCATGACAACCGACATCGTTGCCCTGAACGGCGTTCACCGGAAACTCGTCGAACTGGCGGGCGGCGAATTCATCGACATATGGGACGGATTTGTCGACGAAGAAGGCAAATTCATCTTCACCGGGTCCGATATCAATGGACAGCAGGTGCGGCTTCGCGGATCGGACGGGATCAATCTCACCCAGGCCGGACGGCGAAAGATTGCATTCTATGTCGAGAAATCCGCACGCCGGCTGCTCGGAGATGCGGCAGCCACCGGCATAGCCGCGTTTTCTTCGGAGGATTTTCCGGAAATCTTCATGCCGCCTGCACCTGGAGAAAATGCCGCGGCCATCACCAGAACCATGCCCGTGGCCATGACCGATCCGGATCTGGACGGAGGCTCCGCGCTGCTTGGTGACATGCCCGCCTCAGCAAGCCTGGTACGGTCTCCGCGCGACATCATGGTGATTGACGGCGTGCTGCCGGAACCACCACAGGGCCGTGTCGACAATTACGTCTGGCCGCGCGGCAACCGCTGATTTCCTGCCCGTCGCGTTTCGCAGGATCAGACATCCCTCTGTCACAACTTATCGTGGACCCTCAGCGAATTCGAGCCGACCCTTGATTGATCAACGCGGCAGGTCGGTGACGCCCATCAGGCTCAAATCGATGTCCCTTGCAGCCTGGCGGCCCTCCCGGATCGCCCAGACCACAAGGCTCTGGCCACGCCGCACATCGCCCGCCGCCCAGAGCTTGTCGACCGAGGTGCGGTAGTCGTCTTCATTGGCAGCGATATTGGTCGAGCCGCGCCGGTCAACGTCCAGAGACAATTTGTCTCCAAGCTCGCTGATCAGGCCGGTATCAAGTGCGCCCCGAAAGCCGATGGCGACAAAGACAAGATCGGCCTTGATCACGAACTCGGTTCCGGCAATCGGCTTGCGCTTCTCGTCCACCTCACAGCATTTGACGCCGGTCAGGATGCCGTTTTCGCCGATCAGTTCGAGCGTGCCCACCTGGAATTCGCGCACAGCGCCTTCGGCCTGCGAGGACGAGGTCCGCATCTTCGTCGCCCAGTAGGGCCAGACCGCAAGCTTGTCTTCCTTTTCCGGCGGCTGCGGCCTGATGTCGAGCTGGGTCACCCTGACCGCGCCCTGGCGGAATGCGGTGCCGACGCAGTCGGAAGCGGTGTCGCCGCCGCCGATCACCACCACATGCTTGCCGCCGGCCATCACCGGGTCGGAAGGCCATCCGACATTGTCGATGCTTTCGCGCGCCACACGCTTGTTCTGCTGGACCAGATACGGCATGGCGTCATGCACGCCGATCAGATCGGCGCCGGGAATGCCCACATCGCGTGGCTTCTCGGACCCGCCGGTGTAAAGCACGGCGTCGTAAGTGCCGAGCATCTCTTCGACACTCTTGTCGACGCCGACATTGACGTTGCAGAAAAACGTCACGCCCTCGCCTTCCATCTGTTCGATGCGGCGGTCGATGAAGTGCTTTTCCATCTTGAAATCGGGAATGCCGTAACGCAGCAACCCGCCAGGCCGGCTTTCGCGCTCATAGACATGGACGTCATGGCCGGCGCGGCCAAGCTGCTGCGCCGCGGCCATGCCGGCGGGGCCGGAGCCGATGATGGCGACCTTCTTGCCGGTCTTGGAGGTCACTGCCTGCGGGACGATGAAGCCCAGCTCATAGGCCTTGTCGGCAATAGCCTGCTCGACCGTCTTGATGGCAACCGGTGCATCCTCGAGATTGAGGGTGCAGGCTTCCTCGCACGGCGCCGGACAGATCCGGCCGGTGAATTCGGGGAAGTTGTTGGTCGAATGCAGGTTGCGGATCGCCTCTTCCCAATTGTCGTTGTAGACCAGATCGTTCCAGTCCGGGATCTGGTTGTGCACCGGGCAGCCGGTCGGACCATGGCAATAGGGAATGCCGCAATCCATGCAGCGGGCCGCCTGTTTCTGGACCTCCTGGTCGCTCATCCGAATGGTGAACTCCCGGAAATGGCGAATGCGGTCGGACGCCGGCTGATACTTCGCCGTCTGCCGGTCGATTTCGAGAAAACCCGTTACCTTGCCCATTCTTTCTTCCTCACATCAGAGTGGCGGCCACGAAGGCCCCCAGTACCAATAGGCCAGGCCAATGACCGCCCCCAGCACGATGAATTCCATGTCGAACCTGTCATTGACAGCATAGGCAACCGCCGGGACGGCGATTGCGATGGCCATCGAGAGCAGCCGGTGAATGGCTGCCCCCTGCTTCACTCCGCCGCCACGCCCATGCGCATCCGTTCCATGTCCTCGAGCGCGCGGCGATATTCGACCGGCATCACCTTGCGGAACTTCGGACGGAAATCCGCCCAATGGTCGAGGATCTCCTTGGCCCGCGTCGAGCCCGTGTAGTGCATGTGGTTGGAGATCAGCTGGAACAGCCGTTCCTCGTCATGCCGGGTCATGTCGCCAGACACATCGACACGGCCCTTGTGGGCCAGGTCGCCGCCATGGTGATGCAGCTTCTCGAGGATATCGTCTTCCTCTGGAACCGGCTCCAGCTCCACCATCGCCATGTTGCAGCGGCTGGCAAAATCACCCGCCTCGTCAAGCACATAGGCCACGCCGCCCGACATGCCGGCCGCGAAATTGCGTCCGGTCTCGCCGATCACCACGACAAGGCCGCCGGTCATGTATTCGCAGCCATGGTCGCCCACGCCCTCGACCACCGCGATTGCGCCGGAATTACGCACGGCGAAGCGCTCTCCCGCAACGCCGCGGAAATAGCATTCGCCCTCGATGGCGCCATAAAGCACCGTATTGCCGACGATGATCGATTGCTCGGCAACAATCGGAGAATTCTCTGGCGGACGGATGATGATGCACCCGCCTGACAGGCCCTTGCCGACATAGTCATTGGCGTCGCCCGACAGGTTGAGGGTGATGCCATGGGCCAGGAAGGCGCCGAATGACTGACCGGCGGTGCCCCTGAGCTTGATTGTGATCGTGTCTTCCGGGAGCCCCTTGTGACCAAACCGCATTGCGACTTCGCCAGACAGCATCGCGCCCGCCGAACGGTCGACGTTGCGGATGGGGACCTCGAACTCCACCACTTCCTTGCGCTCCAGCGCCGGCAAGGATTTTTCGATCAGCTGCCGGTCGAGAATGTTGGCAATCGGATGGTTCTGGCGCTCGGTCCAGTAGGTCTTTTCCTTGGGCGCTTCAGGCTTGTGGAAAATTCGGCTGAAATCCAGTCCCTTGGCTTTCCAGTGCTCGATCATGCCGTCCTTGGACAGCAGCTCCGACTGTCCGATGATCTCATCGAACTTGCGGTAGCCCATGGCCGCCAGCCATTCACGCACTTCCTCGGCAACGAAGAAGAAGTAATTGATGACATGTTCTGGCGTGCCCTTGAAGCGCTTGCGCAGAACCGGATCCTGTGTCGCCACGCCCACCGGGCAGGTGTTGAGATGGCACTTGCGCATCATGATGCAGCCCGCGGCAATCAGCGGCGCTGTCGAAAAGCCGAACTCGTCGGCCCCGAGCAGCGCGCCCACGATCACGTCTCGACCGGTCTTGAGGCCGCCATCGACCTGCAGGGCGATGCGCGAGCGCAGGCCGTTGAGAACCAGGGTCTGGTGGGTTTCCGCGAGACCGATTTCCCATGGGCTGCCGGCATGCTTGAGCGAGGTCAGCGGCGAGGCGCCGGTGCCGCCGTCATAGCCGGAAATGGTGATGTGATCGGCGCGCGCCTTTGCCACGCCCGCGGCAACCGTTCCAACACCCACTTCCGACACCAGCTTGACCGAAATATCGGCTTCCGGATTGACGTTCTTCAAATCGAAGATCAGCTGCGCCAGGTCCTCGATCGAATAGATGTCATGGTGCGGCGGCGGCGAGATCAGGCCAACGCCGGGGGTGGAATGCCGTGTCTTGGCAATCGTCGCATCGACCTTGTGGCCGGGCAACTGCCCGCCCTCGCCCGGCTTGGCGCCCTGGGCCACCTTGATCTGTATCATGTCGGCATTGACCAGGAATTCTGTCGTCACGCCGAAACGGCCGGACGCCACCTGCTTGATCGCTGACCGCTCCGGATTGGCCCCGCCGCCATAAAGCGGCAGGTAGCGATCGGGCTCCTCGCCGCCCTCGCCAGTGTTCGACTTGCCGCCGATCCTGTTCATGGCAATGGCGAGCGTGGTGTGGGCCTCCCGGCTGATCGAACCGAACGACATGGCGCCGGTCGAAAACCGCTTGACGATATCGACAGCCGGTTCAACCTCGTCGAGCGGTACCGGCCGGCGTCCGCCGTCTTCGGCGGTCTGGATCTCGAACAAGCCGCGAATGGCGTTCATCCTAAGCGTCGAGCGGTTCACCATGTCGGCGAATTCGCGGTAGCGATCCTTGGCATTGCCGCGCACGGCATGCTGAAGCGACGCAACCGCATCCGGAGTCCAGGCGTGTTCTTCGCCACGCATCCGGTAGGCATATTCGCCACCCACCTCGAGCGAGGAGGTCAGGACCGGATCATTGGAAAAGGCGAGCCGGTGGCGCTCGGCGGTTTCGGTCGCGATCTCGTCGAGGCCTGCACCTTCGATCGTCGTGGCCGTGCCGGTGAAGTAGGTTTCGATGAACTCGGTCGACAGGCCGATGGCGTCGAAGATCTGCGCGCCGCAATAGGACTGGTAGGTGGAAATGCCCATCTTGGACATGACCTTGAGGATGCCCTTGCCGATGGCCTTGGTGTAGCGCGAGACGACCTCGTAGGCGTCGACCTCGGGGGGGAACTCGCCGCGCTTGTGCATGTCGAGCAGCGTGTCGAAAGCCAGATACGGATTGATCGCCTCGGCGCCGTAACCGGCCAGGCAGCAGAAATGATGCACTTCGCGCGGCTCGCCCGATTCGACCACGAGCCCGACCGACGTGCGCAGGCCCTTGCGGATCAGGTGATGGTGCACGGCCGCCGTAGCCAGAAGCGCGGGAATTGCGATCCGGTCGGCGCCCACCTGGCGGTCGGACAGGATGATGATGTTGTAGCCGCCGGTCACGGCTTCCTCTGCCCGGTCGCAGAGCCGTTCAAGGGCGGCCTTCATGCCATCCGAGCCCTTTTCGCTCGCATAGGTGAAGTCCAGCGTCTTGGTGTCGAAGCGATCTTCTGTGTGTCCGATCGACCGGATCTTCTCGAGATCGCCATTGGTAAGTATAGGCTGACGTACCTCGAGCCGCTTCTTCTTTGCAGCCCCCTTGTGATCGAGAATGTTGGGCCGCGGGCCGATGAACGACACCAGGCTCATCACCAACTCTTCACGGATCGGATCGATCGGCGGGTTGGTCACCTGCGCGAAGTTCTGCTTGAAATAGGTGTAGAGCAGCTTCGACTTTCGCGACATAGCCGAGATCGGCGTGTCGGTCCCCATCGAGCCGATGGCTTCCTGGCCGGTGGTCGCCATCGGCGCCATCAGGATCTTGGTGTCTTCCTGCGTGTAGCCAAAGGCCTGTTGGCGATCGAGCAGGGACACATCCTTGCGCAGCGCCCGCGGCTCAACCGGCTTGAGATCCTCAAGAATCAGCTGGGTCCGTTCCAGCCACTCGCGATAGGGATGCTTGGCCGCCAGCCCTGACTTGACCTCCGCGTCGGAAATGATTCGTCCCTCTTCCATGTCGATCAGCAGCATCTTGCCCGGCTGCAGCCGCCACTTGGAGATGATCGTGCTTTCATCGACCGGCAGAACGCCAGCCTCGGATGCCATGATGACCCGGTCGTCATTGGTGACGACATACCGGGCGGGCCTGAGGCCGTTTCGGTCGAGCGTGGCGCCGATCTGCCTGCCGTCCGTGAAGGCAACGGCGGCCGGGCCGTCCCACGGCTCCATCAGGGCCGCATGATATTCGTAGAACGCCTTGCGTTCCGCGCTCATCAGCGTGTTTCCTGCCCAGGCTTCCGGAATCAGCATCATCACCGCATGCGCCATGGAATAGCCGCCGCGGATCAGGAATTCGAGCGCATTGTCAAAGCAGGCCGTATCGGACTGCCCCTCATAGGAAATCGGCCACAGCTTGGAGATGTCACTGCCAAACAGGGGTGAAGAGACGGAGGCCTGACGCGCCGCCATCCAGTTGACGTTGCCGCGCAGCGTGTTGATCTCACCATTGTGCGCCACCATCCGGTAGGGATGGGCGAGCTTCCAGGACGGGAAGGTGTTGGTCGAAAATCTCTGGTGGACGAGCGCCACGGCGGATTCAAAGCGTGGATCGCTCAAATCCCTGTAGTAGGCGCCAACCTGGTAAGCCAGGAACATGCCCTTGTAGACAATCGTCTGCGTCGACAGCGAGACAATATAGAAGCCGTTGTCGAGCCCGTCGGTTTCGCCGTAAATCCGATTTGAAATGACCTTCCTGAGAACGAAGAGCTGCCGTTCGAAATCACTCTGATCCGCAACGCCTTCGCCGCGGCCGATAAAGATCTGCACGTGGCGGGGCTCTGTAGCGGCGATTTCAGGCGCCTTGGACAGCGATGAATTGTCGACCGGCACATCGCGGAAGCCAAGAAAAATCTGGCCCTCGACAGCCACGACCTCGGTGATGATGTTCTTGAGATGATCGCGGAGCGCTTCATCCTGCGGCATGAAGACGAAGCCGACTGCATAATCGCCGGCTGCGGGCAGTTTCACCCCCTGCCCTGCCATTTCCTCACGAAACAGACGATCGGGAATCTGCGCCAGAAGTCCGGCGCCGTCTCCCATCAGCGGATCCGCTCCAACGGCGCCGCGGTGGGTCAGGTTTTCCAGCATGAACAGGCCGTCCCGCACGATCTGATGCGATTTAACGCCTTTCATGTGCGCAATGAAGCCGACGCCGCAGGCGTCATGCTCGTTGCGTGGATCATAGAGACCCTGTTTTGACGGCAATCCAAAAGTTTGCATTGTGGCCGGCTTGGTCTCGGCATCAGCCTTGCAAGCGATTGCGTCCATACGGGATGGTGCATGGTCTGCCATCTGCATTCCTCCTTCATGACCGCCGCAGCGGTTGATCCCGGCCTGCCGTCCGCCACCGCCAATGCGGCGACGCTTTCGTTCCGGATGCATCTGTCGTCTGGCCTCGCGGGGCTTTCTAGCCTCGCCACATCAGTAGCGCGCGCGGCGCGATCTTGTATCATGAAGGGGCGATACGGTCACCTTGCGCCTGTGGATCGCATGGTATCGGATTGCAGCACACCCCTTGTGTTCGCCAAGACCTCGGCCAGTTGGCCCGGGCAGACACAAATAGGACAGCATGGCTGTCCTATTTCCAGTGTTCTATGACAGAATGCACCCAATTGCGCAAGAGACCCGGCCCAAAAAACCATGCCTTCACGACCGTAAATGATCGACCATGACAGATTGACGCAAGATAATTGCTAATCTGCGCCACATTCCGGCGTTTTGCTGTTGCGACGTGAACTGAGGAAAAGAACCAGAGTCGGCGCCGATGCGAGTTCGTTCTGTCCGGAACGCGCCGCGGCGAATTCCTTCAAGCGCTTTGAAAGCATGACAAATCATGCAATAGCCGGACTGAGACAAGCATTGGAGCCACGCGCGCATGATCTTCACCTCTGACAACTGGGCTGGCGCCCATCCGGCGGTCGCCGCCTCGCTTTCCGCCCACTCGACCGGCTTTGCGCCCGCCTATGGCGCGAGCGATCTGGATCGCAAGGTTGAGGCGAAATTCAACGAGATCTTCGAGCGGGACGTCGCGGTTTTCTTCGTCGGCACGGGCACGGCGGCCAATTCGCTGGCGCTGTCGGCGATAAACCGGCCGGGGGGCGTGTCATTTTGCCACCGGGAAGCCCATGTCATTGCCGATGAATGCGGCGCGCCGGAATTCTTCAGCCATGGGTCGCGGCTCGTTCCCGTGGATGGCGCTGACGGCAAGATGGATCCGGGAAATCTCGAAAGGGAAATCGCCCGCTTTCCCGCGGGCTTTGTCCACGCCGGCCAACCCATGGCCATCACCTTGACTCAGGCGACCGAGGCGGGAACCGTCTACACAGCCGAGGAAATCCGAACCCTCTCCACAATCGCCAGGGCCCACGGACTGCCGCTGCACATGGATGGCGCGCGCTTCGCCAATGCGCTGGTTGCACTCGATCTCACGCCCGCGCAGATGACCCATGAACTCGGGGTCGACATCGTTTCCTTTGGCGGCACCAAGAACGGCTGCTGGTGCGCCGAAGCCCTGGTGTTCCTCGATCCGGCCATGGCCGTCCAGGCGCCCTTCATCCGCAAGCGGGCAGCGCAGCTGTTTTCCAAGAGCCGCTTCATCGCCGCCCAGTTCGACGCCTATTTTGAAAACGACCTCTGGCTCGATGTCGCCCGTCACGCCAATGCCATGGCGGCCCGGTTGCAGGCAGGCATCGAGAACTCCAGCAAGGCGCGGCTGGCATGGCAAAGCCCGGCCAACGAGACCTTTCCGATCGTGCTGAAGTCTCTCGCCAAGGATCTCTCGGGCAAGGGGGCACTTTTTTACGAATGGGCCCCGCCCCGCTCCGCCACTCATCTCGTGGGTGAGGATGAAACCATGCTCAGGCTGGTCACCAGCTTTGCCACCACGGAAGAGCATGTCGATCAGTTTGTGGATTTGCTGCGGTAGCAGACATCCGTCCGCTGACATCCGTGTTCAGCAAGAATAGACACGATCACTCCAGGCTCACAGCCAAGTGATGCCCGATAACGTGCGCTTGATTTCCAAGTGATGCGACAGTTTGTCATGTTTCTCCTGCCGGGACGGAAAGCCCCGGGAAAAGTTTCAAAGAAACCTTCAAGGAGAACATCATGTCGCAGAAAACGCTCATTAGCGCGTCGGCTCTCGCAGGTGCAGTGGCCATGGCCATTTCGGGGGCAACATTCCTCGCATCGACCGACGGGGCATCGGCCGCCACCGAAAAATGCTATGGCGTCGCCATGGCCGGAAAGAACGACTGCGCTGCCGGACCCGGCACCACATGCGCGGGAACGTCCAAGGTCGACTACCAGGGCAATGCCTGGAAAACGGTCGATGCAGGCACCTGCACCACGATGAGCGTCGACGGCGGACGCATGGGCTCGCTCGAGCCGCTCGATCGCGATCTCCCGGCCTGATCCGGCGACTTTGGCAAACGGGAGTCACCAAATGACGCAGTCCGCCTCCATATCATCCAGTGGGCCGCGTTTTCCGCGCGCCCCGCTCCCGCCTCGTGCGGGGGCGGGCTTGAAGTCCGCGCATATCGACCAGATCCTGGCCGATTCCTACCGGATCGGATTTCTTGAGATCCATGCCGAGAACTACATGGGAGACGGCGGCCCGGCGCATCGCGCGTTGACAGCCATCCGCTCCGAATTCCCTGTTTCCGTGCATGGCGTTGGCCTGTCGATCGGGTCGGGGAGCGGCATCAATCCTGCCCATCTCGAACGACTGGCCAGGGTTGTCGAGAGGTACGAACCCGCGATGGTGTCGGAACATCTCGCCTGGTCGAGCCACGACGCGGGCTACTTCAACGACCTTTTGCCGGTGCCTTACAATTCGGCAACCCTCGAACGGGTGGTTTCGCATCTGGGCCGGATCCAGGACCGGCTCAAGCGCCCGATCCTTTTGGAAAACCCGTCGACCTACGTGGCTTTCGAGCAGACCACGATGAGCGAGACTGATTTCATCCGCGAGATCGCCCGCAAATCCGGCTGCGGGCTGCTTCTCGACATCAACAATGTCTTCGTCTCAGCCGTCAATCATGGTTTCAAGCCGCTGCAATATCTGCGCGAGTTCCCGCTGGAACTGGTGGAGGAAATCCATCTCGCCGGTCATGCCGCGGATACCGACGACGAGGGCGACCTTCTTCTGATCGATGCCCACGACCGTCCGGTCGCCGACGCCGTCTGGAAGCTCTATGAGACCGTCATCAGCCAGACCGGCGCGCTGCCGACGCTGGTTGAGTGGGACAATGACGTGCCGGATTGGCCGGTGCTGCGCCGCGAAGCTCAACTGGCCGATGCAATTCTCGATCGCTTGGGACCTGCCTCCCTGCTTGGATCCCGTCATGCCGCGGAATGATCCGGCGCGTGATGCGCCCCAGGCGGATTTCGCCGCGGCTCTGCTCGATCCGGATCTTCCCCTCCCCAAAGGCGTGGTCGGTCCGGCCGGCAAGAGCGCGCAAAGACGCTTCGCCGTCTACCGCAACAATGTGACGGTAAGCCTGATCGACTCGCTGGCGGATATCTTTCCCGCCGTTCAGCGGCTTGTGGGCCCGGATTTCTTCAGGAACATGGCCCGGGTGTACCTCACGGAGGAACCGCCGGCCTCGGCGGTCATGTTCGAATATGGCAGCGGTTTTGCCGCTTTCCTCGACCGTTTCGAACCGGTCTCGAAATTGCCTTATCTGGCCGATGTCGCCCGCCTCGAAAGGGCATGGCTGGATGTGTTTCATTCAACCGATGTTGAACCGCTGTCTCCCGAAGCCCTGGGGGTGATCGCGCCCGAAAACCTCGGCGACGTGCGGTTCACCCCGCATCCCGCCGCACGCATCGTCAGGAGCCGGTACGCCGCTGTCTCGATATTTTCAGCCAGTCGCGAATACCGCCCGCTTGATCGCATCAGGCCGCTTGATCCGGAAGACGGGTTGATCACACGGCCGGATTTTGAGGTTCAGGTCAGGACGCTGCCACCCGGCGCTGCGCAATTCTTTGAGGCATTGATTACCGGGGAAACGCTTGCGGGCGCGGCGACCATCACGGTCGAGCGTCATCCCGGGTTCGATCTGCCAGCCGCGATTTCAGCCATGCTGGAAGCCGGTGTTTTTTCAGCCTGCTCGTGCAGTCAGGCACAGACGGAGCAAATCACATGACATCGGCTATCTGCCATCTCACCGGGCTGCATGATCGCTTTTTTGTTGGTCTCGAGCGGATCGGCGACAAATGGCTGCTCGGCCTGATCGCCCGCTTCGCCTTTGCGGCCGTGTTGTGGGGTTATTTTCTCAATTCGGCCAAGACCAAGGTCGGCGACGGTCTAACCGGTTTCTTTTCGATTTCGCCCGGCGCCTATTACCAGATCGCCCTGCCGGCGGTTGAGGCCGCGGGCGGCGATGTCGATGCGGTGGCTTTCTTTCCCTGGGGCCTGATCGTCCTCATGGGCACCTACGCAGAATTCATCCTGCCGCTGCTGATTGTCGTCGGACTGTTCTCGCGGATTGCGGCACTCGGCATGATCGGCTTCATAACGGTACAGACCTTCGTGGACATCACCGTTCACAAGATTGGCGCCGAGGCCATCGGCGCCTGGTTCGACCGCTTCCCGGATGCCGTGATCGCGGATCAGCGGTTGTTGTGGCTGGTGCCGCTGATGGTCATTTCGATCAAGGGACCGGGTGGTCTTTCCCTGGACGGCCTTCTCACCAGGGTGCCACGGCAAGTCTGACCCAACCGACACATTGCACAATGTCGCGTACGAAAGTGGCGCTCAGTCTCCTGAGCGCCACACAGCCTTCTCCGCTTGGGGGGATGGGATCAGGCCTTTGTTGCTTCGATCTGCTTGGTCTTGCCGACGGCGTCGCTACTGATGGCGATGCGGCGCGGCTTCATGGCTTCGGGAAGCTCGCGAACCAGATCCACATGAAGAAGCCCGTTGCGCAGCGAGGCGCCAGTGACTTCGACATGGTCAGCAAGTTGGAAACGGCGCTCAAATGCGCGCTTGGCAATGCCGCGATAGAGGAATTCCGAGCCTTCGGACTCCTGTTCGTCGGCCTTTTCACCCTTGACGGTCAGCACATGTTCGCGCGCTTCAATGGAAATCTCGGTTTCCGCAAAGCCGGCCACGGCCATGGTGATGCGATAGGTGTTATCGCCGGTGCGTTCGATATTGTAGGGCGGGTAGGTTTGTGCCTGTTCTGTCGGAGCCAGGCTGTCCAGCATGGTCAGCAACTTGTCGAAGCCGACGGTGGAACGGTAGAGGGGTGAAAAATCAACGTGACGCATAGGTGTCCTCCTTAAGAGCAACGTTCGGTTTAGCGTTCTGGCCCTGGTCTGCCCCGCATTGGGCGGCATCCCGGCCAGCAGACCCGGCAATCGGCGTCTGCAGGTTCAATGTGGGAACTCCTCAGAGCAGCTTCAAGATCTTCGAAGCCTCTCGTGCATAATCTTCACAACGCCGCGGGATTACAGGAGAATTGGACGGTGAACGCGCGATGAACAGGCTGTTCTGTTCCGGTTCAGCCGGGGTCAGCGAGTATCAGGTCAGTCAGGCAAGACAGTCTGACCTGCGCGGGACATCCCGTCCCTTCTGTTCCGTGCTCCCGGCCGGACCCGCACCCCCAGCGGGTCCGGCCTTTTCCTTTCAGGCTCAGATTTTTCCTTTTGACCAAAGACCGGGGAAGTCCTAATCCGGTTCCCCATGAGCGATGATCTCCCGACCCTGAGCGAGACGGACGGCAATCCTGTGCCGGGCAACCATATCGTGGGTTGGTACACCAGTGCCGGCGGCAAGCGGCTGCGCTATGCGATCTTCAAATCCGATGTGCCGGTGGCGCGCGGAACCGTGGTTCTGCTCCAGGGCCGCAATGAATGCATCGAGAAATATTTCGAGACCATTCGTCATTTCACCGATCGCGGCCTGTGGGTTGCGACCTTCGACTGGCGCGGACAGGGATTGTCGGACCGGCTGTTGAAAAATCCCTTGCGCGGACACGTCCGCCGGTTCCGGGACCTGGAGAGGGATCTGGCGATCTTTCTCGAGACAATCGTGCTGCCCGAGACGCGCCTGCCGTTCTGCATGGTCGCTCACTCCATGGGCGCGCTTGTGGCATTGTCGATGGCGCCCAGGCTCTCCAACCGCATTGAACGGATGGTGCTGACGGCGCCTTTCGTGGAACTGTCGAACCAGCCAATCCCCACATGGGTCACGCGGTTCATCACACGGGTCATCAGTTTGTCCGGTCTGGGGTGGGTCAGCTCGGGCAAGGATCGCTTTCCGCGCCCCTTCGAAGGCAATCCCCTGACCACGGACATTGACCGATACGCCCGCAACCAGGCGCTCTACACCGCCCACCCCGAACTGCGACTGGGGCCGCCCACGGTGCTGTGGGTCAATGAAATGCTCGCCGCCATGGCCCGTGTTGGCCGCTTTGAACATCTCGATCAGGTCAAGGTACCCACCCTGCTGATCGGTGCCGGCAACGATCCGCTCGTCGCCCAACAGGCCATTGAAAGCATCAGCAACCGTTTTCGTGCAGGACGGGCGATCATTATCGATGGCGCACGCCATGAGTTGCTTCAGGAAGCCGACCGGTACCGAATGGCGGTGCTCGCCGCAATCGACGCCTTCATCCCGCCCGAGCAGACGCCGCTGCCGGTCGCAGGAGTCGTCAGTCAGTCCGGTTGAGCATTTCCAGCGCCGCTTCATGCAGTTCCGGGGATCCGGCCGCGACAATACTGCCGCCATGCTCGGGGCGGTCGCCGCTCCACGTGGTCATGACGCCGCCGGCCTGCTCGATCAGCGGGATCAAGCCGCCAACATCATAGGCCTTCAGCCCGGCCTCGACGACCAGGTCGATGTGCCCCGCGGCAACCATCGCATAGGCGTAACAATCACAGCCATAGCGCGCCAGTTGGACACAATTCTCGACGCGCTTGTAGGATGGCTCAAGCGCCTCGGGGAAGATCGATGGTGACGTGGTCATCATCGTCGCCTGCTCAAGCGTAACGCCGGTCCTTGTCCGCAAAAGCGATTTTTTACCATTGCGCCGGACAATCGCACTGCCTGGCTGGGCGATAAAGCGCTCCCCGGTGAACGGCTGGTCCATCATCCCCATCACGGCCCGGCCCTTGTGATAAAGGCCCACCAGCGTGCCCCACACTGGCAGTCCGGAAATGAAGGCCCTTGTGCCGTCAATCGGATCAATGACCCACACGTAATCCCGGTCGAGGCCAATGTCTCCATGCTCCTCGCCAAGGATCCCGTGTTCCGGATAGCGATCGGCAATCAGTCGTCGAATGGCCCTTTCCGCTTCCTGATCCGCTTCGGTGACCGGGTCAAATCCGCTCGCGAGCTTGTTGTCGACCGAAACCGACATGCGGAACCGGGGAAGTGTTTCCGCTGCCGCGGCTTCGGCGATGGCGTCAAAAAAAGCGATATCAGGAAGCACGGCGAACTCCGGGCGTTAATCGTGATGGGCGTGGTCGCCGCCCTGTTCAGCCGACGTCCTGAACCGGCCGCTCATGAAAATCAAGCGTGACATGCGCGTGTCGCGGCATCCATTTCGCAATTGCACAATGAAATGTCGGCGTACCGTTGACTTTTGTGCGTTGCAGCATTAAGCTCTAACTACAGTCCTAGACTGTGAATGCCCTCCTTGGGCGTTTCCTCCCAAGCTTTGCCGCGCTTCGTGCGCGGTTTTTTTTGACCAGGCTCGCCCGCCCCGGTTATTCGGCGGCCAGCCGGTCTTCCGAGAGATCCTGGCGCACATAAGCCATCATCTGGCCCGCAAATTCGGTCAGATCAGCCTTCAGCAGATCAAAGCCCGCTGTCCTCTCAAGCGTTGTCTCATCGACATAAAGCCCGCGATTGACCTCGATCTGCAGCGCGTGCAGTCCTCGCGCCGGACGGCCGTAATGCTCGGTGATAAACCCACCTGCATAGGGCTTGTTGCGCACCACGCGATATCCGAGTTCCGACAGGAACGAGACCGCGGCGCGCGACAGATCATGGGCGGCACTGGCGCCATAGCGGTCGCCGATGATAATATCGGGTCTTGGCTGACCGCCGGCGACGCGGACATTGGCCGGCATCGAGTGGCAATCGATCAGAATGGCCTTGCCGAACTGGACATGGGTCTGGGCGATGATCCGGCGAAGGGTGGCGTGATAGGGACGGTACACCCGCTCGATCCGTGAAAGCCCTTCTTCGACGCTGAGCCGTTCCCGGTAGATATCCATATTCTCGGCAACAAGCCGCGGAATGGTGCCCAGTCCGCCCGCCACCCGCATGGATCCGATATTGGCAAAGGACGGCAGGGCGCCGTCGAACATGCGCGGATCAAGCTCATAGGGCTCGCGATTGACATCGAGCCAGGCGCGCGGGAACTGCGCCGCAAGCATTGGGGCTCCCAGATGAATGACCCCTGCGAACAATTCGTCGACGTAATGGTCCTCGGAGCGGCGGATCGACATCCGGTCAAGTCGCGACATTTTCAGAAACGAGTCTGGATAGACCCGGCCCGAATGCGGCGAATTGAACACAAAGGGTTCGGTCTGATGTGCCGGACGGCGAAGCTCAAAGGGCGCAACCGCTTCAGGCTCGCCTCCCGTTCCGGGCACGTCGGCTTCGCGCATATCTGTCCCTTTGCCCCAGCAACCGCTTGAATCACCTTGCCAGTTGCCCCCACAACTGTCCAGTCCGGGTCACGGCAGATCTCAAAATCGCCATCATTCACCTGATGTTTACTGGAATGGCGTAGAGATGGCCAAAGCAGAGCTCCACGAGCACGAAGACAGGGCTGGAAACATAATGACGCCGAAAATTCTCCTCGCCGAAGACGACAACGACATGCGCCGGTTCCTGGTCAAGGCGCTTGAAAAGGCCGGATATGAAGTCCGTTCCTTCGACAATGGCGCAAGCGCCTATGACCGCCTTCGCGAAGAGCCCTTCTCGTTGCTGCTGACGGACATCGTCATGCCTGAAATGGACGGGATCGAACTGGCCCGCCGGGCGACCGAACTCGACCCCGACCTCAAGGTCATGTTCATCACCGGCTTTGCCGCCGTGGCGCTCAATCCTGACTCCAAGGCCCCACGCGACGCCAAAGTGCTGTCAAAGCCGTTTCACCTCCGTGACCTTGTCGACGAGGTCAACAAGATGATCCAGGCGGCCTGACCGGGGCCAAGCCTGACGCCTAGACCTGCCTTGCGCACCGGAGCACACGCAGGCGCGCAGTCTCTCACGACCTCTTGCTTGCCCCGCATGCCCAGCTTTGCGCCGGTGCCGCGTGGAATCGCGGTTCCGCAGGATGGGCCGGTGGTGAAAAACCCGCTGATTCCATATTGACGCCGCCGCCCTTTGTGTGGTGTAAGCCCGCATCGGATGGGCGTATAGCTCAGCGGGAGAGCACTACATTGACATTGTAGGGGTCACAGGTTCAATCCCTGTTACGCCCACCATCCGGTCTCCTCCTCTTTGAATGCCCTTGTATCGGCCCCGCCTGCGGCCTCCCTCGGCCGTGTTTCCGCCAAACCGCGGAAAACGAGGAGTCAAGCACGGGATCAGGTCATCGACCGTGGCAAGCGTGGTGTTTCCAGCCTGATTTCCACGCGGATGGGCATCAACTGCCGCTTGCCGTTCCAACCTGCCTGTTTTGACGTCAATCCGGTGAGAAAACAGGCGGCAACGGCACCATAGTGGCCCCGAAAATCCGCTGAAATACTCAATCTAATGGATTTAATTGCTGGATATTGACGATAAAATCATTCATTGCTTGGTAAGCCTGAGGCTCACGTCACTTCTTTGCGCGCTGACCCTGTCCGGCGTGCGCAGGCCCAAGATGAACGGGACAATCGATGATCACCAAGTCCGCCATTGCCGACCTCCCCTCCCCCGCTCCGCGCAGCGCCGACCCGGCCACCCTGGCCGCCGAGATCATCGAGCGCCTGACCTATTCCATCGGCAAGGACGCCAAGGTCGCCAAGCCGCATGACTGGATGACCGCCACCATTCTGGTCATCCGCGACCGGGTGATCGACCGCTGGATGGAGTCCACCCGCCAGACCTATGAGAGCGGCGGCAAGCGTGTCTACTACCTCTCCCTGGAGTTCCTGATCGGGCGACTGACCCGCGACGCGGTGTCCAATCTGGAGATGATCGAGGAAATCCGCGCGGCACTGAACTCCCTCGGCGTGGATTTTGATGCTGTTGCGGCGCTTGAACCCGATGCAGCGCTTGGCAATGGCGGACTTGGGCGGCTGGCTGCCTGCTTCATGGAATCCATGGCCACCGTCGATATTCCGGCCTATGGCTACGGTATCCGCTACGTCCACGGGCTGTTCCGGCAGCAGATGAGCGACGGCTGGCAGGTGGAACTTCCGGAGACATGGCTTGCCAATGGCAACCCCTGGGAATTCCAGCGCCGCGAGAGCGCCTACGAGATCGGCTTCGGCGGATCGGTGGACATCATCGGCAACGGCTCGGAGGAAACCCAGCGCTGCATCTGGAAGCCCCAGGAGCGGATGATCGCCACGGCCTACGACACACCGGTGGTCGGCTGGCGCGCCAAGCGGGTCAACACGTTGAGACTCTGGACGGCCCAGCCGATCGATCCGATCCTGCTCGACGCGTTCAATGCCGGCGACCACATCGGCGCGCTCCGCGAGAGCAACAAGGCCGAGGCCCTGGCCCGGGTTCTCTATCCGGCTGACCAGACGCCGGCTGGCCAGGAATTGCGGCTGCGCCAAGAGTATTTTTTCTCCTCGGCGTCACTGCAGGACATCCTGCGCCGGCATCTCCAGCAATTCGGCGATCTGCGCTCTTTGCCGGACAAGGCCGCCATTCAGCTCAACGACACCCATCCGGCGGTCTCGGTCGCTGAAATGATGCGGCTGTTGATTGATATCCACCGCATGGATTTCGATCTCGCCTGGGACATCACCCGCAAGACCTTCAGCTACACCAACCACACGCTTCTGCCCGAAGCGCTGGAAAGCTGGCCCGTGCCGCTGTTCGAGCGGCTGCTGCCCAGGCACATGCAGCTAATCTACGCCATCAACGCCAAGGTGCTGCGCCATGCCCGCAAGGAACGCGGTTATGACGAAGAGCAGATCCGGTCTGTCTCGCTGATTGATGAGGCCGGGGACCGGCGTGTGCGGATGGGAAATCTGGCCTTCCTCGGCTCGCACTCCATCAACGGCGTCTCGGCGCTGCACACAGAGCTGATGAAACAGACCGTTTTTTCCGATCTTCACGGCCTCTACCCCGAGCGCATCAACAACAAGACCAATGGCATCACGCCACGCCGCTGGCTGATGCAGTGCAATCCGGGCCTGTTCTCGTTGATCCGCGAGGCGATCGGCGACGAGTTCATGGATGACGCGGAAGCGCTCAAGGCGCTTGAGCCCTTTGCGGGCGATCCCGAATTTCGGGCACGGTTTGCCACCGTCAAACGCGACAACAAGGCGCGGCTTTCCAATCTGGTTGCCCGACGCATGGGGATAAAGCTTGACCCGTCGGCCCTGTTCGACATCCAGATCAAAAGGATTCACGAGTACAAGCGCCAATTGCTCAACATCATTGAGGCGGTGGCGCTTTACGATCAGATCCGCTCGCATCCCGAACTCGACTGGACGCCGCGGGTGAAGTTCTTCGCGGGCAAGGCAGCACCAAGCTATCACAACGCCAAGCTGATCATCAAACTGGCCAATGATGTGGCGCGGGTCATCAACAATGATCCGACCGTGCGCGGCCTGCTCAAGATCGTCTTCATCCCCAACTACAATGTATCCCTGGCCGAAGTGATGGTTCCGGCGGCCGATCTGTCCGAACAGATCTCCACCGCCGGAATGGAAGCATCCGGTACTGGCAACATGAAGTTCGCGCTCAACGGCGCGCTCACCATCGGCACGCTCGATGGCGCCAATGTCGAAATCCAGGACTGCGTTGGCGAAGACAACATCGTCATCTTTGGCCTGACCGCAGATGAGGTGACCGAGCGCCGCGCCACCGGCCACGAGCCGCGAGCAATCATCGAAGCCTCGCGCGAATTGTCGCAGGCGCTGACTGCCATTTCATCCGGCGTTTTCAGTCCCGACGACCGCGAGCGCTTTACCGACCTGATTGCCGGACTTTACGACCATGACTGGTTCATGGTCACCGCCGATTTCGACGCTTATGCCAGGGCTCAGCGTCAAGTTGACAGTTTGTGGGTTGACGAAGAGGCCTGGTATGGCCGTACTATCCTCAATACAGCGCGCGTTGGCTGGTTCTCCTCGGACCGCACAATACGCCAGTATGCAAAGGAAATATGGAAAGCCGGCCCATGACCCAAAAGGGAACCGTGCGCGACGCCGATACAAAGGAATTTCACCTTTCGGCCGACGAAGCAGGAGCGATCGCTTCCGGCACGCATGGAAACCCTTTTTCCGTTCTCGGCGTACAGAATCTAGAAAATGGCTTCGTTGCCCGCGTCTTCGCGCCCGGCGCGGATGAGATCACGGCTCTCACCCTGGACGGAAAATCCGCCGGGCAGCTGCGGCAAGGCGCCGTCCCGGGGCTTTTCGAAGGCCCCATCGACATCACCCGGCGCCAGCCGCTGCGGTACGCCGCGGCGAATGCACATAGTGCCTGGGAAATTGACGATCCCTACTCCTATGGCCCCGTGCTAGGCCCGATGGACGACTATTTCATTGCGGAAGGGTCGCATTTGCGGCTTTTCGACAAGCTCGGCGCCCATCCGATCCATCACGAGGGGGCCGACGGCGTGCATTTCGCCGTCTGGGCGCCAAACGCCCAACGCGTCTCCGTTGTCGGCGATTTCAACGGCTGGGACGGGCGACGCCATGTCATGCGGCTACGCGCCGATGTGGGGATCTGGGAAATCTTCGCACCCGGAGTGAACACTGGATCGGCCTACAAATATGAAATCCTCGGCCCCGACGGGGTGAGGTTGCCGCTCAAGGCGGATCCCTTCGCCCGCCGCGCCGAACTGCGGCCCGCCACCGCATCCATCGTAGCCGCCGACCTCAAGCACGAATGGGGCGACAGCGCCCACCGCGCCCACTGGAGCAAGGTCGATGCCCGGCGCCAGCCGATGTCGATCTATGAAGTGCATCCCGGATCCTGGCGAAGGCGTGCCGACGGAACTTTCATGTCCTGGGACGAGTTGGGCGATGAACTGATCCCCTATTGCGTGGAAATGGGCTTCACTCATATCGAATTCCTCCCGGTCTCCGAGCACCCTTACGATCCGTCCTGGGGATACCAGACCACAGGGCTCTACGCGCCCTCGGCCCGGTTTGGCGAACCCGAGGGCTTTGCCCGCTTTGTCGATGGCGCGCATCAGGTCGGCCTTGGCGTCATTCTCGACTGGGTGCCTGCGCATTTTCCGACCGACGCCCATGGACTGGCCCATTTCGATGGCACGGCGCTGTATGAGCACGCCGATCCGCGCCAGGGCTTCCACCCTGACTGGAACACCGCGATCTACAATTTCGGCCGCCGCGAGGTCTCGTCCTTCCTTGTCAACAACGCCCTGTTCTGGGCCGAGACCTACCATGTCGACGGCCTGCGCGTGGACGCCGTCGCATCGATGCTCTACCTCGACTATTCGCGCAAGGAAGGCGAATGGATCCCCAACAAGGACGGCGGCCGCGAAAACCTCGACGCCGTCGAGTTTCTGCGACAGATGAACAAGGCGGTCTACGGCAGCCATCCCGGCATTGTCACCATCGCCGAGGAATCGACATCCTGGCCCAAGGTCTCCGCCCCGGTACATGAGGGCGGGCTGGGCTTCGGGTTCAAGTGGAACATGGGATTCATGCATGACACGCTGAGCTATTTCCAGCGCGATCCTATCCACCGCCGTCATCACCACAATGACCTGACCTTCGGCCTGCTCTATGCATTTTCGGAGAATTTCGTGCTGCCGATCTCCCATGACGAGGTGGTGCATGGCAAGGGCACGTTGCTGACCCGGATGGCCGGGGACGAATGGCAGAAATTCGCCAATCTGAGAGCCTATTTCGGCTTCATGTGGGGCTATCCCGGCAAGAAGCTCCTGTTCATGGGACAGGAATTCGCCCAGCGCGGCGAATGGAGTGAAGCCCGCTCCCTCGACTGGGATCATCTCGACGATCCGCGTCATAGCGGCATGCAGGATCTGGTTCGCGACCTCAACAGGCTCTATGCCAATACACCGGCCCTGCATGCTCGCGATTGCGAGCCGGAAGGCTTCGAATGGCTCGTCGCCGACGACAGCGCCAATTCGGTTTACGCTTGGGTGCGCCATGCACCCGGTGAGAAACCAGTGGTCATAGTTGCGAATTTGACGCCCGGTTTCAGGACCGGGTACAAAATACCGATGCCGCGGGAAGGCACCTGGCGTGAAATCTTCAATTCGGACGCTACCATCTATGGTGGGTCCGGCAAGGGCAATCTGGGTGAAGTGAATGCGCGCCTGGAGGGTGGGCGCGTGGTTGCCGAACTGACGCTGCCGCCCCTGGCGACACTGATGTTCACACCCGACCGGTCCGGCGCCGGGTAACAAAAGGGGAGGAAGAGATGGAACAGAAAAGAGTCCAGCCACTGGCGCGTGACGCCATGGCGTATGTGCTGGCGGGTGGCCGCGGCAGCCGCCTGAAGGAACTCACCAACCGTCGAGCCAAACCCGCAGTCTATTTTGGCGGCAAGACACGGATCATCGATTTCGCCCTGTCCAACGCCCTCAACTCCGGCATCCGGCGCATTGGCGTGGCCACCCAGTACAAGGCGCATTCGCTGATCAGGCATTTGCAGCACGGCTGGAATTTCCTGCGCCCCGAGCGAAATGAAAGCTTCGACATCCTGCCCGCCAGCCAGCGCGTGTCGGAAACCCAATGGTATGACGGTACCGCTGACGCCGTATTTCAGAATATCGACATCATCGAAGGCCATAACCCAAAATTCATGGTCATTCTCGCAGGCGACCACATCTACAAGATGGATTATGAATTGATGTTGCAGCAGCATGTCAATTCCGGCGCGGACGTCACCGTTGGCTGCCTTGAGGTACCGCGCCTGGAGGCGACCGGTTTTGGCGTGATGCATGTCAACGAAAAGGACGAGATCATCGCCTTTGTCGAAAAGCCCGCCGACCCGCCGCCCATGCCGGACAATCCTGATATGTCACTCGCCTCCATGGGAATCTATGTTTTCAACACCGATTTCCTGTTTGACGAATTGCGTCGCGATGCCGCGACACCCGGTTCAAGTCGCGACTTCGGCAAGGATATCATTCCCTATATCGTCGAGAACGGCAAAGCCGTGGCGCACCGGTTTGCCGAGTCCTGCGTCCGTGAAACGCCGGAAAAAGAAGCCTATTGGCGCGATGTAGGAACCATTGATGCCTACTGGCAGGCAAATATCGATCTTACCGACATCCTGCCGGAGCTCGATCTTTACGACCGGACATGGCCGATCTGGACCTATGCGGAAATCAAGCCGCCGGCAAAATTCGTGCACAATGAAGAAGGCCGCCGTGGCACCGCGATATCTTCGCTGGTATCGGGCGATTGCATCATCTCCGGCTCGGAAGTTCAGCGATCGCTGCTTTTCACGGGGGTCCTGTGCCGGTCCTATTCCAAGTTGAACGAGGCCGTGGTGCTGCCAGAATGCGTCATTGGCCGCCATGCCAGCCTTTCCCGCGTGGTCATTGACCGGGGTGTCAAGATCCCGGCAGGCCTTGTCGTTGGTGAAGACGCGGAACTGGACGCCAGCCGCTTTCATCGCAGCGAAACCGGGATCTGCCTGATCACCCAGGACATGCTCGACCGTGCAGGACTGATTTACGAATGAAGGTTCTCTCCGTAGCCTCCGAAGTCTATCCGCTGATCAAGACCGGCGGGCTCGCCGATGTTGCCGGCGCCCTGCCTGCGGCGCTGGCGGCGCATGGTGTGGATATGCGGGTGCTGCTGCCAGGCTACAAGCAGGTCAAGGCGAAGCTGCGCAAGCCAAACCGGGCAATGGAATTTGACGACCTTCTAGGCGTAAGCGCCGTAATCCTCGCCTGCAAGATCGACGGTGTGGACTATCTCGTGCTGGATGCCCCGGCCTTGTTCGATCGTGACGGCGGCCCCTACACCGATGGGGCGGGAGCCGATCACCCGGACAACTGGCGCCGGTTTGCGGCACTTTGCCGCGCCGCGGCCATGATTGCCGAGGAGGGGCTGGATGACGGCTGGACCCCCGAGATTGTGCATGCCCATGACTGGCAGGCCGGACTCACTCCGGTCTATATGCAGCACGGCAGGGCTGCGGCGACGCCGACGGTGATCACCGTCCACAATCTCGCATTCCAGGGCCAGTTCGGGCCTGACATCTTCCCTGAACTCGGCCTGCCGCAAACGGATTTCACCGTCGACGGGATCGAGTATTACGGTGATGTCAGTTTCCTCAAGGGCGGGCTGCAGATGGCCTCGGCCATCACCACCGTCAGCCCGACCTATGCCCAGGAAATCCGCACCCCGGCATTCGGCATGGGCCTGGACGGCCTGATCAATGCCCGCGCCGGCGCGCTGCACGGCATTGTCAACGGCATCGACACCCAGGTCTGGAACCCGGCGACGGACACGCTGATTGCCGCCAACTATACTTTTTCGAAACTGAAGAAGCGCCAGGCCAACCGCAAGGCTCTGGCCGAAAGGTTCGGATTCGCCGACACCGACGGCCCGGTTTTCACCGTGGTCAGCCGATTGACCTGGCAAAAAGGCATCGACGTTCTTGCCGAGATCGCCGCCGACCTTGTTGCCATGGGCGGCAAGCTCGCCGTGCTCGGCGCCGGCGACCAGGCGCTCGAGGGCGCGCTGCTGGCCGCGGCTGCCCGCCATCGCGGCCATGTCGGGCTGGTGATCGGCTATGACGAGCCGCTGTCGCATCTCATGCAGGCAGGCGGTGACGCGATCCTGGTGCCGTCGCGTTTCGAGCCCTGCGGCCTGACCCAACTTTACGGGTTGCGCTATGGCAATGTGCCGGTGGTGGCGCGCACCGGAGGACTGGCCGACACCGTCATCGACGCCAATGAAGCAGCGAGTGCCGCGCGCGTGGCGACCGGTTTCCAGTTTGCTCCCGTGACGCCCGACAGCCTGCGCGAGGCGCTGCGCCGTGCGATCCGTGCCTTTGCCGACCCGCAAATCTGGGCGCGGCTTCAGAACCAGGGCATGAGGGCCGACGTTTCCTGGGACCGCAGCGCGCTCAGATATGCCGCCCTTTATGCCGAACTTGTTGCCCCAAAGAGTGAAAATCCATGACCCGGACCGTATCCATCAGCCCCTTCAAGGACCAGAAACCCGGCACGTCGGGGCTTCGCAAGAAAGTCCCGGTTTTTCAGGCACCAGGCTATACCGAGGCCTTCATCCAGTCGATCTTCGACAGTCTCGAAGGTTTTGAGGGCAAGACCCTTGTGATCGGCGGCGACGGCCGGTTCTACAATCGGGACGTGATTCAGACGGCTCTCCGCATGGCAGCGGCCAACGGTTTCGGCAGGGTTCTGGTCGGCCAGGGCGGCATCCTGTCGACCCCGGCGGCCTCGCACATGATCCGCAAATACAAGGCATTCGGCGGCCTCATCCTGTCGGCAAGTCACAATCCCGGCGGCCCGACCGAGGATTTCGGCATCAAGTACAACATCTCCAACGGCGGCCCGGCGCCCGAAACGATCACCGACGCGATCTACGCCCGCACGCAGGTCATCGATCGCTACCTTATCGCCGATTTCGCGGATGTGGATCTCGACGCGCTCGGCACATTCGAGGGTGGCGGGATGACGATCGAGGTCGTCGACCCCGTTGCCGACTATGCCGCACTGATGGAAACGCTGTTTGATTTCGACGCCATCCGCGCGCTGGTGGCGGGCGGCTTCCGGATCGCATTTGACGCCATGCATGCCGTCACGGGCCCCTATGCGCGGGAGATCCTGGTAAGGCGCCTTGGCGTCGATCCTGCCGCGGTGCTCAATGCCACCCCGCTTGAGGATTTCGGCGGGCATCATCCCGACCCCAACCTGGTCCACGCCAAGCAGCTTTATGATCTGATGATGAGCCCGGAGGCGCCCGATTTCGGCGCTGCCTCGGATGGCGACGGCGACCGCAACCTGATCATCGGCCGCGGCGTGTTCGTCACGCCGTCGGATTCGCTCGCCATGCTCGCCGCCAACGCCCATCTCGCGCCCGGCTACAAGGACGGCCTCAAGGGCATCGCCCGATCCATGCCGACCAGCGGCGCCGCCGACCGTGTCGCGGCAAAGCTCGGCGTCGAGATGCACGAGACCCCGACAGGGTGGAAGTTCTTCGGCAATCTGCTCGATGCCAGCCGCTGCACCATCTGCGGCGAGGAAAGCGCAGGCACTGGGTCCGACCATGTGCGCGAGAAGGACGGCCTCTGGGCCGTGCTCTTGTGGCTCAACATCCTGGCGGTCCGCAAGCAGAGTGTCATGGAGATTGTTGAGGATCACTGGGCCGAGTATGGCCGGACCTACTACTCCCGGCATGATTTTGAAGCGATTGACACCGATCAGGCCAATCAGCTCATCAGTGCGCTTGAGGGCAAGCTCGACAGTCTCGCGGGCCATCAGGTGGGATCGCTGACCATCGAGAAAGCCGACAGCTTCACCTATCATGATCCGGTGGATGGATCTGTCAGCCGCAACCAGGGCATCCGTATCTTTTTTGAAGGCGGGTCCCGGCTGGTCTTCCGGCTGTCTGGCACAGGGACTTCCGGCGCGACGCTGAGGATCTACATGGAGCGCCACGAGCACGACCCGGCTCGCCAAGGCGAGGAAACCCAGGCGGCTCTGGCGCCGGTCATCGAGGCCGCCGAAGCGCTGGCTGGAATCCGCAAGTGGACGGGGCGCGACGCTCCGACAGTCATCACCTGATGCGGGAGCCGAGTGACTTGGGCGTCCCGCCGAAACCGGGCGTGGAGATCCACACCGACGGCGTCCGTTTCACTGTCGTGGCGCCATTGGCATCGAAGCTCTCCGTCTGCCTGTTTGACAGCGACGATCGGGAACTGGCGCGCCATGACCTGGCGATCGCGGGCGACGGGCTGTTCTCCAGCGTCGTGCCGGGCGTTGGCCAAGGCGCGCGCTACGGGCTGCGCGCCGACGGGCCATGGCGACCCGAGGAGGGACACCTGTTCGACCCGTCAAAACTGCTGGTCGACCCCTATGCCACCCGCATCGACCGCTCGTTCCGCTACGATCCGCAGCTTGGGCAGTATGGGACGGACACAGCGGCCCTGGTGCCGAAAGCCATTGTCGAGCCGCTGCTGCCCGCGCTGAACCCTGGCCGTCCCGGCTTCAGGCCGGGCGGGCTGATCTACGAACTGCCGGTGCGCGCCTTCACCCTGTTGCATCCTGACATTCCAAGATCGGATCGTGGAACATTGCGGGCGCTGGCCCACCCGGCGATCATCGAGCATCTGCGTTCGCTGCATATCGGCGCTGTTGAACTGATGCCGGTCGCGGCCTGGATCGACGAGCGGCATCTGCCGCCGCTGGGACTGACCAATGCCTGGGGCTACAATCCGGTGACGATGCTCGCGCTCGATCCACGCCTGGCCCCGGGCGGCATCGCCGATCTGCGCCTCGCCACAGCAGCGCTTCAGGCGGCTGGCATCGGCGTCATTCTCGACGTCGTGTTCAACCACACCGGCGAAAGCGACATCCACGGCCCGACGCTGTCGCTGCGCGGGCTCGGCAACAAGGCCTATTATCGCCACGATGACGACGGTGGGCTGATCAATGATACGGGGTGCGGCAACACGCTGGCCTGCGATCACCCTGCGGTTCAGGATCTGGTGCTGACTGCGATGCGCCACTTCGTGACCCAGGCGGGCATTGACGGCTTCCGCTTCGACCTGGCGCCAATACTTGGCCGGGACCGGAACGGGTTTTCATCCGAGGCCGAGCTTCTGCAGCTCATTGTCGATGATTCCGTGCTGCATGACAGGATCCTGATCGCGGAGCCATGGGACATCGGTCCCGGCGGCTATCAGCTTGGCAGTTTCGGACCGCCCTGGCTTGAGTGGAACGACAGCGCCCGCGACGACATTCGCCGCTACTGGCGCGGCGACGCGACGATGACCGGGTCCCTGGCGACGCGGCTTTCGGGCTCTTCCGACATTTTCACGCGTCATGGCGAAGCCCGGACCCGAAGCGTCAACTTCATCGCCGCCCATGACGGATTTCCCATGGGCGACCTCGTTGCCTACGAGAGCAAGCACAATGAGGCCAATGGCGAGGACAACCGCGATGGCCACGGCGCCAACCATTCCTGGAACAATGGCGTGGAAGGTCCCAGCGACGACCCGGCGATACTGGCGGCTAGGGAAGCAGATGCACGTGCGCTGATCGCCACCCTGTTCGCGAGCCGTGGCACTATCCTCCTGGCCGCCGGGGACGAGTTCGGCCACAGCCAGGGCGGCAACAACAATGCCTATGCGCAGGACAACGCCATCACCTGGCGCGACTGGGGCAAAGCCGACCAGAACCGCCTCGATTTCGCCCGCGCCTGGGCGGATTTCAGGGGCAATTCGACGCTGTTGACACGTTCGGATTTCTTCAAGGGCGCCAGCGGTGGAGAAGATCCGGATCAGGTCGCCTGGCTGACTGAGAACGGTCAGCCGATGACGCCTTCCGAGTGGGAAGACCCGGTCCGGGATGCCTTCATGATGGTGATCGGACCGCCGGGCGCGCGGCTTGCGATCGCCTTCAACCGGGGCCGCCAGATTCACTGCCAGTTGCCTGAAAGCCCCGGCATCTGGCGCCCGGCCACCCCAGGCGCGACAGAGGATGGCGTCGTTCCACCCCGCTGTGTGCTCGGCTGGCAGGAATCGGCGGAATGATTGCCGATCAAGCCGGGGTCATTCATCTGGGTTCGGAAAAATGTGGCCGGCGGAATTGCCAGGCTTCATGCAAACGACACCACGCACGTGCAATGAAATGATGCAATGATCGGCTTATCGCCTTAAGGAACTGGCGATCCGATTCTTCATTCAAACAGGGAGCCGTTCGTGCAAGGCGAGATCTCAATCACAGAAATCCCCGATCTGGTCGGCCTGGAAGTCGGCATCTCCGACTGGATGGACATACCGCAATCGCGGATCGACATGTTCGCCGACGCCACCGACGATCACCAGTTCATCCATGTCGATCCGGTGCGCGCGGCCGAGACACCCTTCGGCGGCACCATCGCCCATGGATTCCTGACCGTCTCGATGTTGTCGGCCATGCACGCCAACACGATCCCGAAACTGCGCGAAGACAATTTCGGCATCAACTACGGCTTCAACAAGATCCGCTTCATGGCGCCGGTGCCTGCCGGCAGCCGAATCCGCGGCCGTTTCGTGCTCAAGGAGGCCCGGCTGCGCGGGCCTGGCCGATTGATGATGACCTTTGATGTGACGGTCGAAATCGAAGGCGGCAGGAAGCCGGCCCTGACCGCAAGCTGGCTCACCATCATCCAGTTCGATCCCGAGATCTGGCCAAAGAAGGAAGAGTAGCCGCCGGCGACCAGCGGCTTTCACCTCTGGCGCAACGCCGCGTCAGGCGAGGCAGTCTTTGGCGCTTTCGCTCAGAAAATCGAAAGCATAGGTCGAGAACGACCGCCAGCACTCGACCCGATATTCGGTGTCCGCGGTGCGGATAATGACGACTTCGATCTTGCCCATCACCGTCCGGCTCGCTGCCCCAACCGGGAAAACCGCGTCGCCGAGGTTCTGCGGACAGCCCGATTCCAGCGTGGCGCGCGCGCCCTTGCCCGAGACCAGGATCGCCGTGTTGCGGTGGGAGACATCCACCGCGGAATGCAGCACCTTGGCCTTGCGCAGATCCGAGAGCGGATCGCCGGTCTCGTCGATAATCAGCCATTCATCCGGACCGAGCCAGGCAACAAGCCGCCCCGGCAGGGAGCCCGCGGTGGTCTTGGGCTTGAGCGGCAACTCAAGACCGAGCGCCTTGGAGAGCGCCTTGGCGTTTTCCGGATCGGCGCGTAGCGAAACACGTACCGCAGCAGCGGCAGGCGTCACCTGAACCCCTGCGGAGCCGCTGACGCGCCCGGCAAGCGGTTCGGTACGGACGGCTTGAGCGGATTTAGCCATTCAGGCGCACTCCCTCTTTGTCGATGAAAACAGCATCTGTGACTTCAATTTCGATCGTCCGCTCCGGCATCGGCACGTACAGCGTCGTCCCCTTCAGCGAACGGCCGCCGGCAACCACGCCCATGGCGATAGACCGGCCGCAATTCTCCGACCAGTAGGACGATGTGACATGGCCGATCATGGTCATCGGCAGGCTCTGGTTCGGATCGGCGACAACCTGCGCGCCTTCCTCCAGAACAATGTTCGGATCCCTGGTGAGAAGTCCCACCAGCTGCTTTCGGCCCGGAGCCAGCAGATCCGGCCGCTTCATTCCGCGGATCCCGACAAAATCCGGTTTCTTCTTCGCCACCGCCCAGTTGAGGCCCGCGTCATCGGGCGTCACCGTGCCGTCGGTGTCCTGGCCGACGATGATGTAGCCTTTCTCGGCGCGCAGCACATGCATGGTCTCGGTGCCGTAGGCGCAGGCGCCCATCGGTTCCGCCCGCGCCCACAGCGCCTTCCAAACCGCCTCGCCGTAATCGGCGGGGACATTGACTTCATAGCCCGTCTCACCGGTGAACGACATCCGGAACAGGCGGGTCGGCACTCCGCAGATCCGCCCTTCCCGCACGCTCATGTGCGGCATGGCTTCGTTGGACAGATCGATGCCCTCGACCAGCGGCGCGATGATCTCGCGCGCCTTCGGACCCTGGATCGCGATCACCGCCCATTGTTCGGTTGTCGAGGTCAGCCAGACCCTGAGATGCGGGAACTCGGTCTGCAGGTAGTCTTCCATGTGGTGCATGACCCGCGGCGCGCCGCCAGTGGTGGTGGTCACATGGAACCGGTCCTCGGCTATCCGCCCGACGACGCCGTCATCATAGATGAAGCCGTCCTCGCGCAGCATGATGCCATATTTGCAGCGGCCCGGCTCCAGCTTGTCCCAGCTGTTGGTATACATCAGGTTGAGGAACTCGGCCGCATCGGGGCCAACCACCTCGATCTTGCCGAGCGTCGAGGCGTCGAACATGCCTGCCACATCGCGCACCGTGCGGCACTCGCGATTGACCGCCTGGTGCATGTCCTCGCCGGGGCGCGGATAATACCAGGCGCGTTTCCATTGGCCGACATCCTCGAACACCGCGCCGTGGGCGTCTTCCCAGCCATGCATCGGCGTGCATCGCGTCGGATCGAACAGGGACCCGCGCGAATGGTTGACGATGGCGCCGAAGGTCACCGGCGTGTAGGGCGCACGGAACGTCGTGAGGCCCACCTGTGGCAAGGGCTTGCCCAGCATCTCGGCGGCGATCGCCAGGCCGTGGATGTTGGAGGTCTTGCCTTGGTCGGTGGCCATGCCGTTGGTGGTGAAGCGCTTGACATGCTCGATTGAGTGCATGCCTTCGCGCACGGCGAGACGGATATCCTTGGCGGTGACGTCGTTCTGGAAATCCACGAACGCCTTCACGCTCGTCTCCGCGCCCGCGCCGCCGGCCGAACCCATCATGCTTCCGGCCCAGGAGGCGGCGGTCGCGGATTTGGGCGCGCTCCAGGCTTTGCCGGCCTTGGCGCCTGCGGCCCTGGCCGCCGCATGACCGGCTTTGGCCGCGCCGGCAATGGCGTCCGCCAGATCGTCAACGCCAGTGCAGGCGCCGACGCTGGCGCAATCCTGGACATGGCGACCGGGCAGGAAGCGCTGGCTCGGCTCGTCCCAGACCACCTTGCCGCGCGACTGCGAATACATGTGCACCGAGGGTGTCCAGCCGGCAGACATGATCAGCGCGTCAATGGCGATGTCGCGCCTCGATCCGCCCGAGGCCCTGCCGACCTTCATCGACTTGACGCGCAGCTTGCCGGACGTGTCGAGCACCGACTGGCCCGCCAGCACCTCAATGCCGAGCTCCCTCGCCCGTGCGACCAGCGCAGGATCGGGGTCCATGCGGACATCGACAATGGCAGGCACTGAGACACCAGCCTGCTTGAGATCGAAGGCGGCGGCCCAGGCTGAATCGCAGGCCGTGTAGACTCCGACCTTGGCGCCGACAGCCACGCCGAAATGATTGAGAAAGGTCCGTGCCGCCGAGGCCAGCATGATGCCGGGTCGGTCATTGTTGGCAAACACCATGTGCCGCTCGATTGCGCCGGTGGCGATCACCACCTGCTTGGCGCGCACCTGCCACAGCCGCTCGCGCGGCAGGGCTGCGTCCGGATTGGAAAGATGCTCGGTCACCCGCTCGACCAGCGCCACATGATTCTGCGCCTGGTAGCCGAAGGCAGTGGTCCGGCTGAGCACCTTCACATTGCTCATGGCGCGAAGTTCGGCGGTGACCGATTGCGCCCATTCCCAGCCCGGCACGCCGTCGATGCTGGCATCGGTGTCGTGATGGAATGCACCGCCGGTTTCCGGCTGTTCGTCGCACAGGATCACTTGGGCGCCGGCATGGGCAGCCGCCAGCGCTGCCGTCAGACCCGCAGCGCCGCCGCCGATCACCAGGACGTCGCAATGAACATAGTGGTTGGCATAATGATCCGGGTCAGGCTCGCTTGGAGAAACGCCCAGACCGGCGGCTGCGCGGATGATTGGCTCGTATACTCTCTTCCAGGCAGCCTTCGGCCACATGAAAGTCTTGTAGTAGAAGCCGGCGGCAAACAGCGGCGAGGCAAAATTGTTGATCCCGCCCACGTCGAAGGCGAGCGACGGCCAGCGGTTCTGCGACTTCGCCCGCATGCCGTCGAAGACTTCCTGCACGGTCGCCCGCACATTGGGCGTGCGCCGTGCGGCGTCCCGGCTGATGTCGATCAGCGCATTGGGTTCTTCCGGACCCGCCGACAGCATGCCGCGCGGCCGGTGGTACTTGTAGGAGCGCCCGGTCAGATGAATGCCGTTGGCAATCAGCGCCGAGGCGAGCGTGTCGCCTTCGATCGCCGTCAGCGCCTTGCCGTCGAAGGTAAAGCGCACGGTCCGGGCGGGCGTCAGCCGGCCCTTGCCCTTGATCCGGTTCGTGCCGCTCATGATTGAGGTTCCCTGATCTGCAACATGCCATCCTCGCCACGCTCCACCTCGACCCGGGGTTGGCCGGCCTTGTAGGTTGTGACGAACCTGTCGCTCACCGTGTCGCGCACGGCGTTGAAGAACCTGGCGCAGCCGTGGATATGCCGCCAGCGCTCATAGGTGACGCCCTTGGGATTTGCGCGGATGAAGAAGAATTTCTCGAACTCCGCGTCGCTGATCGCGGCGATATCCTTCGGCCGTTCGATATGCGCCTCGCCCGTGTTGCGGAACTCAAGCTCGGGCCTTTCTTCCTGGCAGTAGGGACAATGGATCAGAAGCATTGCTTGGTCCTTGGTCAGATCTTGGTTTTGACGACGGCGGTTTCGGGATCGCCGGTGTTCGGCGTTCCGGCCGGCTCGATGATGATCAGGTGGGTTTCCTCGTCGGCGCGCGGGCAGTGCTCGACACCCCTTGGCACGACATACATTTCGCCCGGCCCCAGCACCACGTCGCCATCACGCATCTGGATGGTGAGGCGTCCCGAAAGAACCAGGAAAAGATCATCAGTGTCGGGATGGGAATGCCAGTTGAACTCGCCATTGACCTTGACCACCATGACATCATGGCCATTGAAGGCGGCGACGATCTTCGGCGACCACAGATCGTCAAAGCCGGCAAGCTTCTGCTCGAGATTGATGGCGGAATGTTTCACGCGACCGCCCTCAATGCGCCACGGCCGCAGCGGCCGCTTCGTCGATCAGCCGGCCGGTCTGGAAGCGCTCCAGCGTGAACGGCGCGTTGATCTTGTGCGGCTCGTCGCGGGCGATGGTGTGGGCGAACACATGCGCCGAGCCCGGCGTCGCCTTGAACCCGCCGGTGCCCCAGCCGCAATTCACATAAAGCCCCTTGATCGGTGTCTTCGACAGGATGGGCGACCGGTCCGGCGTCACGTCGACAATGCCGCCCCAGGTGCGCAGCATCTTCATCCGGCTGAAGATCGGGAACATCTCGCAGATGGCGTCGAGCGTGTGGCTCAAAATGTGCAACCCGCCGGTCTGGGAATAGGAGGTGTACTGGTCGGTGCCCGCACCGATCACCAGTTCGCCCTTGTCCGACTGGGAGATATAGGCGTGCACCGTGTTGGACATCACGACACAGGGGAAGATCGGCTTGACCGGCTCGGAGACCAGCGCCTGCAGCGGATAGCTTTCGAGCGGCATGCGCACGCCGGCCATCTCCATGATGACAGACGTGTGGCCCGCGGCCACGACGCCAACCTTCTTCGCGCCGATGACGCCGCGGCTGGTGTCGACGCCCGTCACCGCACCATCGGCAGAGCGGCGTATGCCGGTGACTTCGCAATTCTGGATGACATGGACACCCATGGCGGCCGCGGCGCGGGCATAGCCCCAGGCCACCGCGTCGTGACGCGCGGTGCCGCCCCGGCGCTGCAGCGCAGCCCCGACCACGGGATAGCGCGCCGACTGGTGAATGTTGAGCGGGGGGCAGAAGGCCTTGGCCTGGTCCGGCGTCAGCCATTCATTGTCGATGCCATTCAATCGGTTGGCATGAATATGCCGCTTGAACACCTGCGTGTCGTGCACATTGTGCGACAGCATCATCACGCCGCGGGCCGAATACATCACATTGTAATTGAGATCCTGCGATAGGCCGTCCCACAGCTTGAGCGCATGATCATAGAGCCCCGTGCTTTCGTCATACAGGTAGTTGGAACGGATGATGGTGGTGTTGCGGCCGGTGTTTCCCCCGCCGAGCCAACCTTTTTCGATCACCGCGATGTTGGTGATGCCGTGTTCCTTGGCAAGATAATAGGCGGTGCCAAGCCCATGGCCGCCTGCGCCCACGATGATGACATCATACTCTTTTTTCGGCTCGGGCGAGGACCACTGCGCGGGCCAGCCCTTGTGACCGCGCAGTGCCTCACGGGCAACGGCAAAAGCGGAATATTTGCGCATGGCGTCATGGCTCCAAACGGTTCGGATGAACTTTATCCAAGCAAGAGCAAATTCATCGGGTCAACATCGGCTCTTTTGCGACTTCTGGGAGGCCATGAATGTCGCAGTGTGTTTTGTCGCACATCCCGATCGATCCGCGCGACAACCCGTCGTGCCTCAGGCAGAATGGAAAAATACGGGGCTGCATCCATTGTCAAGCCGCCAAGGACTGGACTTCAGGCTCCGGAACTGGTATTTGCCCCATCAATCGTAACGCCCATGGCCGAACGAATGGGAATTTTGTTTGCCAAGGTTGTTTGAACCAACCGAAAACTCGAAGGAACGGGATTAACGTGCAGGTACTTGTCCGCGATAACAATGTCGATCAGGCGCTCCGCGCTCTCAAGAAGAAAATGCAGCGCGAAGGCATTTTTCGCGAAATGAAGATGCGTGATTTTTACGAGAAGCCGTCGCAGAAGCGCGCCCGCGAAAAGGCCGAAGCCGTTCGCCGGGTCCGCAAGCTTGCCCGCAAGCGTGCCCAGCGTGAAGGCCTTATCGGCGGTGGCCGTCCGGCAGCGCCGACTCGTTGATCCGGTCGTTTTTTCGCCCTTTTGGGGTTGCATGAATGTGAGGCGGAGGCGATGATTCGCCTCCGCCTTTTTTAATGTGGCTGATCGGGCTCTTCCCGAAAGAACGAATTGGGACACAGGTAATGCGTTTGAGTGCTGCTTTGGACACAAAAGACCGGGCAACAGGTCCAGCACGCACCCTGGTGCTTGCCGCTCTGTCTGCCTTCGCCATCGCCGTGTCGGGCTGCACCACCACCTCGCCTGTTGATGCCATCTCGATCGACAAGACCCAGGGCACGGACGAAAACATTTCGTCGCTCACAGATGTGATCCGCCGCAACCCGAATGATCCCGAGGGTTACAATGTGCGCGGCTCGGCTTATGGGCGGTCCGGACAGTTTCGCAATGCGCTGGATGATTTCAACCGCGCCCTCCAGCTCAATCCTTCATTTTTTCAGGCTTATGCCAATCGCGCGCTGATCCACCGGTCGATGGGCAATGTTGCCGACGCAGCCAATGACTACAATCGCGCACTGCAGATCAATCCGCGCTATGACGTGGCCTATATCGGGCGCGGCAATCTGTACCGCCAGGCCGGCCGGTTGAACGAGGCGATGACGGATTACAATCGCGCCATCAACCTGCAGACCACCGATCCCCGCGCATTCCACAATCGCGGCTTGATCAAGCAGGTGCGCGGTCAGCATCCGCAGGCGATCGAGGATTTCTCGACCGCCATCTCGCTGGCGCCCAATTCACCGGAACCCTATAATGGCCGCGGCCTTTCCTATGTCGCGCTCAATGATGACGACAATGCCTTCGCCGATTTCAATCGCGCCGTTGAACTCAATCAGCGCAATGCAGAATCCTGGACGAACCAGGCCCTGATCTATGAGCGCCGGGGCGACAAGGCACGTGCATCGAAATCCTATGCGCGTGCAGCGCAACTCGATCCCAAGTATCGTCCGGCTATCGATGGCCTTGCCCGCGTCCGCGGCGGCTGAATCTGGCGACTCGTCAAGCGCCCCGGCACCATCCGCGAGGTCCAAAGCCGCCTTCGTGCGTTTGAGGTAGCGCCACTGTCATTATCCATTCCAGATGTAAATCCATCATATATGCGATGAACACCCGCCACAACGGAACCATTGACGCTCCGATCAGTTGTCATGGCGAACCAAACCGAAAGCGAGTTCATCATGATCAACACAATAAAAATCTCCGCTGCCGCTGCCCTCGTCGCAACGGTCGCATTTGGCGCGGCAACCCTACCTGCCAAGGCAGACAGCGTTGAACTGGGTATGCTTCAATGCGTCGTCGAAGGCGGCGCCGGGTTTATTTTCGGCTCCTCAAAGGATTTGGCTTGTGAATACACACCGGCAAATGCGGAGGCTTCCAGCGAAGCCTATTTCGGCGTCATCAACAAATTTGGCATCGACATTGGATTTACTGGAACGACTGTGATCGCCTGGGCCGTTCTGGCGCCGACCACCGACTTTGAATATCAGCCCGGCTCGCTTGCTGGTAATTATCGCGGAGTGTCCGCCGAGGCATCGGCCGTAGCAGGTGCAGGCGTCAATCTTCTGGTTGGCGGATCCGATGAGACCTTCTCGCTTCAGCCGCTGAGCGTTCAGGCTCAGGAAGGCGTGAACATCGCTGTCGGGATTGCCGAAATCGAACTGCGATCGACCGCCAACTGATCCAGACCAAACTGCTCAAGGCAATCTAACAGATAAGGCCCGGAATTTCCGGGCCTTATTGCGTTGCATGAGCGGACTTCAATCAGTGATCGATGGCCTTGACGATATCGTCGGTCATCTTCTTGGCGTCGCCGAGCAGCATCATCGTGCCTTCCTTGTAGAACAGCGTGTTGTCGATTCCAGCATAGCCGGAACCGAGCGAGCGCTTGACGAACAGACAGGTCCGCGCCTTGTCGACATCCAGGATCGGCATGCCGTAGATCGGCGAGGATTTGTCGTCGCGCGCAGCCGGATTGGTCACATCATTGGCCCCGATCACATAGGCCACGTCGGCCTGCGCGAATTCGGAGTTGATGTCCTCGAGTTCGAAGACCTCGTCATAGGGCACATTGGCTTCAGCCAGCAGCACGTTCATGTGGCCCGGCATGCGGCCCGCAACCGGATGAATGGCGTATTTGACCTCGACGCCATGTTCTTTGAGCTTGTCGGCAAGTTCGCGCGTGGCATGTTGCGCCTGAGCCACTGCCATGCCGTATCCCGGCACGATGATGACCTTGGATGCATTGGCCATCAGGAAGGCGGCGTCATCAGCCGAGCCAAGCTTGACCGAGCGGTCGATGCCGTCATCTGCAACTGCGGTGGTTTCCCCGCCAAAGCCGCCGAGGATCACCGACACGAAGGAGCGGTTCATCCCCTTGCACATGATGTAGGACAGGATGGCGCCGGATGAGCCGACCAGCGCGCCGGTGATAATCAGCGCGAGATTGCCGAGCGTAAAGCCGATGCCCGCCGCAGCCCAACCAGAATAGGAGTTGAGCATGGACACCACGACCGGCATGTCTGCCCCCCCGATCGGCACGATGAGCAGGACCCCAAGCGCCAGCGACAGCACGACGACCAGCCAGAAGACGGTGTAGCTTTCTGTTGCCACCAGCACGCCCACAAGCACGACGATACCGATTGCCAGGCCCGCGTTGATGACATGGCGCATCGGAAGCATGATCGGCTTGCCCGACATCCGCCCGTCCAGCTTGAGAAAGGCGATGATCGATCCGGTGAAGGTGACCGCGCCGATGGCTACGCCCAATGACATCTCGATCAGCGCCTGGGCGTGGATCTCACCCACTTCGCCGATGCCGAACGCGTGCGGGGAATAGAGGGCTGCCGCAGCCACCAGAACGGCGGCGAGGCCGACCAGGCTGTGAAATCCCGCAACGAGTTGCGGCATCGAGGTCATGGCGATCTTGCGGGCAATATAGGCGCCAGCGCCCCCGCCAATGGCGAGACCGGCGATAATCAGCACGAAACCGCCAAATGACGGTTTGGCCAGGAGCAGAGTCGTAACAATGGCGATCGCCATGCCGACCATGCCGTAGGTGTTTCCCTGCCGGCTGGTGGTCGGGTGCGACAGGCCCCTGAGCGCCATGATGAAAAGGACGCCTGAAACGAGGTAGGCGAATGCGGCAAAATTTTCTGACATCAGCCGGCCCTCACTTCTCTTTTTTCTTGTACATGGCCAGCATGCGCTGGGTGACGAGGAAGCCGCCGAAGATATTGACCGAAGCAAGCACCAGCGCAACAAATCCAAACCCGGTCGCCCAGCCTGACAGCGACGCACCGACGGCAAGCAGCGCGCCAACCACGATCACTGAGGAGATGGCGTTGGTCACAGCCATCAAGGGCGTGTGCAAAGCCGGTGTCACTGACCAGACCACGTAGTAGCCGACGAAAATCGCCAGCACGAAAATCGCCAGGCGGAACACGAACGGATCGATCGCCCCGCCGCTTGCGGCATGCACCGCGGCGGCAACGCCATCGCCGGCTGGACCAGCATTTTCGGCCGCTGCGCGAACCGCGGCCACAGCCTGCTCAAGATTTTCAAGAGCGGTATCGAGTGCGGATCCTGCCATCACGCTGCTCCCTTGCTGGGTTCGCCGCCAAACGCAGGATGAATGACTGCGCCGCCATGGGTCAATGCCGTTGCTTTGACCAGTTCGTCATCCATCTTGACTGAAACCGCCTTGGTTTCCTTGTCGATCATGGTGTCGAGAAAGGTGAGAAGATTCTTTGCGTAAAGCAGCGAGGCGCTGGCCGCGATTTCACCGGGCATGTTGAGAATGCCTATCACGGTAACGCCATCGACGGTCACTGTTTGTCCGGGCTTCGAGCCCTCGATATTGCCGCCGCGTTCAACCGCAAGGTCTACAGCTACCGACCCCAAGCGCATGCTCTTGAGCATGTCACGGGAAATCAGCTTCGGCGCTGGACGGCCCGGGATAAGCGCGGTGGTGATGACGATGTCCTGCTTGGCGATGTGATCGGCCACCAGCGCCGCCTGCTTTGCCTGGTATTCCTTCGACATTTCCTTGGCATAGCCACCGGATGTCTCGGCAGCCTTGAACTCATCGTCTTCAACCGCAATGAACTTGGCGCCAAGCGAGGCCACTTGCTCCTTGGCGGCAGGGCGCACATCGGTAGCAGAAACGGCTGCACCAAGACGACGAGCCGTGGCGATCGCCTGCAAGCCGGCGACACCCGCGCCCATGACGAACACCTTTGCGGCAGCCACGGTGCCAGCTGCGGTCATCATCATCGGCATCGCCCGGTCAAAGGCGTGCGCGGCCTCGATAACGGCCTGATAACCGGCGAGGTTGGCCTGGGATGACAGCACATCCATCGACTGCGCCCGGGTGATCCGCGGCATCAGTTCCATGGCGAAGCTCGTGACCCCGGCCTTCGCCAGCTCCGCCAGGGCTTTCTCATTGCCGTAGGGGTCCATCTGTGCGAGCACGATCGCGCCGGTTTTGAGCGACTTGATCTCTGCACTCGAAGGACGACGCACACGCAACACGATGTCGGCCTTCTTGGCATCAACCGCAGTTCCGGTTTTCGCTCCCGCGGCTTCAAAATCGGCGTCGGCGATCCGGGATCTCTCACCCGCGCCCTTTTGCACAATGACGTCCAGCCCGAGTGCTGTCATCTTCTTCACGGTCTCCGGCGAAGCGGCGACGCGTGATTCTAGCGGATCGGACTCTTTTGCTACGAAAACGGTGGCGCCCACGAGAGCCCCTCCTCTGGAAAAGCGGATAATACGGGTCGGGGCGGACATTCAGGAACCGGCCCGAAATGTGGCAGGGATATCAGCGGGCGAGGATGCTGCCGCCAATGCTGAGGATCAGAAACAGCACGAAGCTGAGGATCGCGCCGGCGCCCGTAAAGAAGTAGACCGCCATGGCGATCATCAGCGCGACGATGACGATGGTGGTGTACTTGGTTCCGGCAAGAAACATTGCATAGGTTTTGTCGTGCTCGGAATAATCCATCGCAGCACCGGTTTCGACAGGACCGTTCGTCTGATCAGCCATGCTGTATCTCCCCAATTGACAATTCAACGAGGGATTACACAAACCGCCCCCGTTGTGCAATGGACAAGCTGTCGCAAACATGACCGCGCTTATGCGCGGATGATCGCAAACCCCGTGAAAAGCATCACATCACTCAGCTCGAACGCTGAAGCGCGTATCTCGCCGTCGGAAGAATGGTCAACGGCGTTTGCCCCAGCGTTTCACGCGGTGCAAACATCAATTTGCGCTCGTAGGGCTGCGAGTCGAAGAACGGAAACCGTTTGAAAAGCGTCCTCTTGAGCTCGTCCGCATTGGCGGCGTGAAGCTCAATATTGCTGTTATAGCGCTCAAAATAGCGAGGTTGAGTGAGCTCAATGGACTGAAAAACCCGTTTGTAAAAAGCACGATGGTTTGGCTTGATCACCGAAAGGCAATAGTCGACATCGAAATACACAGTCGCCATGGTTGCAACTCGGAGAGTCAAATATGGCAACGCCGGGTATTCACGCATGATCTCTGGATCAGCGGCGAACCTTACAGGATCAATGAATGACTTGCCCGCATCAAGGAGCGGATTCATGACATCGGGAAAATGCGCCACGGCTACACTGTCGCGCTGCGCGCCGGTCACGTGATGCACACGGATGGTTGAGACCAGTTGCTCATCAAAAAAGATGCCCATCACATGAGCATTCGGCTTGAAATCCAGCTCATCAATCAGCAGCGAACCGTTCTGAGGCGCCAATCCAACCATCGAGAAGGCCTTGTAGCGAATACGCGCAACATCCTCGAGATCGTCCGCATTGTCGATCCGGCGGTATTCGATGCTCTCGAGCAAGCGCATCACGCCAGCGCTGAAGCCCGACACTCTGTCTACTGCCGCCGCCGTCATTGATGACAAGTCCCCGTGGTTGAACACAAGGGAATGTTAACGTTAAATTTCTACTAATCAATCGCAGGGCAATGCACAGAGCCCATTAACTGTTTATTATGGTTAACGAAAACGTTAAAAGTCGAGGGAAAACAGCAGTCCTATCAGAAAATACCGGGGACATTTCACGCTCAAGTTCAGCGATTGATTTTCATGGAGAAGTTTTTAGCGAGCCGATTTTGCCGAGTTGGGCAGCTGGAGTTGTTCCCGCGCGGCGACCTGCTGCTTGGACAGTTTGGTCGCGAGCTCGCTGAAGGCGCCCTTTGGCATTGGAGTTCCAAAAATAAAGCCCTGGATTAGATCGGCGCAATCATTCTCACGGATCAACACCAGCTGGGCTTCGGTCTCCACCCCCTCAACCACGACTTCCAATCCGAGTTCGCGCGCCAGATGGACGACCCCGCGCAGTAGCTTGAGCTTCCGCATATCAGTGGTGACGTTGCTGACGAAGGAACGGTCGATCTTGACCTTGTTGAGCGGCAGCATATCGAGGTAGCTGAGGCTGGAATAGCCGGTCCCAAAATCGTCAATGGCGATTGAAAGCCCCATGGCCCTCAGTTCCGTCAGGATCACCTGGGCTGTTTCCAGGTCATTCATCAAGCCGCTCTCGGTGATTTCCAGTTGCAACCGCTCCGGCGCCAGGTTGTTTCTGTCAAGCGCATCGGAAATCACCGAAATTATCGCGCGGTCTCCAAGGTCGAAAGCGGATAGATTGACGGAGACAAACAAGTTGTCAGGCCAAGTGGCGCATTCCTGCGCCGCCTTATCAATCACGCACCGTGTCAGATCACCGATGATTCCCATTTCTTCGGCCAGGGGGATATAGACAGCCGGCGAGATTGGCCCGAGCTGCGGATGGTTCCAGCGCGACAAAGCCTCCGCGCCCGCGATCCGTTTCCCCTCGGGATTGAACATCGGCTGATAGAATAGGTCCATCGAGTTGGTGCGGATCGCTTCGCGAAGGTCGGACTTCATCCGTTGCCGCTCGGTATACAGCTGGTTCATCGATTCTTCGAACAGGGTCCAGCGGTTCTTGTCCCGACGCTTCGCCTCGTACAAAGCCAGGTCCGCCTGGATGTGCAGATCCTCGATCTGCGCCCCCGCCACCGGCGCCATGGACGCCCCACCGGACAGGCTGATGAAAAGCTTGTGGCCATCAATCATATAGGTGCCGCGTAACGTATCAATCACGTGGTCCATGGTTCGGTTCAGATCCGACAGATCTTCCACATCTGGAAGAAACAGAACGAACTCATCGCCGCCGAAACGCGAAATCACGAATTTTTGCCGCGAAAGCGAGCGTAGCCTGTTGGCAATGGCGCTCAGCAGTTTGTCGCCGCTGACGTGCCCCATGGTGTCGTTGACGTGCTTGAAGTCATCGATATCCAGAACCGCAAGCGCCAGCAGCTGGTCCGGCCTGGCTTTTGCCATCTTTGCTGCAACGACATCCTTGAACCAGGAGCGGTTTGGCAAGCCTGTCAAATTATCAAAGCGCGCCATGTGCAGAATACGCTTCTCTGACTGAATGCGGGCCGATACGTCTTCGAAAATGAGAACGACGCCCTTTTCACCGCGATGGCGCGCACTGAATTCAAGCCAGGAGTTCTTGTCGAGGCGCACAAGCGAGCGGTCTTCCCGCCCGCTGATCAGGCGGTCGAGGTGCTCGTTGATCTGAGCAAAGTTCTCCCGTGCGATCACACCGTTGCGGGTGCCGAGTCTCAAGGCGGCCTTGAGAATCCGGCCGCTGAGGTCGACATTCGCATCTAAATTGAAAAACTCGCGGGCCTTGCGGTTGGCCACTTCGATGCGCCCGTCTCCATCTAGCATGAACAAGCCGTGCGACATGTTGTTGAGCGCGGTATCAAACCGGTCAGCAATCTCGGAGGCTTTCCGTTCGGAGGTCACGGCATTGAACAGAAAATCCCGAACGCCATTTGCCATGGAGCGCGTGGTCAAAAACAGCGGCAGCAGCAGAACCGCCATCAGCGCCATATAGGGATCGCGCGCCATAATCAGCCCGGCCATGATCGGAAGGCAGGCAGCCAGAATGATCATATCAACATTCAGCCGCGACCCGAAATTCCGCCCGACAACGGAAATCATCGTTGCCAGAGTCACCGAGATTGTCACCAGTTCCGCAAACGGATCTTGCGCCACGACTAGAGCATGACCGCAAACTGTCCCCAGAACGAAGGCGGCAATCAGCGATCCCGCCACGTAGCGTTTTTCCCAGTGCAGCGTCTCGGCAAGCTTGAATTTCGTCTTGTCCAGCCTGTCGAAGGCCATCATGTCGATATTTCGGCCGTTCCAGATGATGAAAAGGGCCAAGGCGGCATAGAGATAAAACGGATCATCTATGCGCATATACACAGCAATTGTGGTAACCACATGCGCGATCATGCCCGCAAACAACGTGCCCCGCTTCTGGTAAAGCGAGGTTACGAAAGAAAGACGGACATCATCCGCAAACGCTGTGCTGTTAGCCGCTTTCATGAACACCGATTCCTGAATTCATGACGACAGGCTAGCAAACGGAAATTAAGAACACATTATCGCGGAGGGATTGCAGCGCCCCTGCCCTCACAAATCATGATTCATTCCCATAATTTATTGCGGGATTCATCCATCCCTTTGAAGGGGAAGGATGCTCTTTTACTCTGCAGCCTCAGCGTGTCCTATACTATCTTGATTTAGTATAGATTGCTTAATAATTTCTTTTTCTATATATATTCTATCTTTATTTCTTATTTTCACATGACCATACCCCCTAATGCCCATAGGATAAGAAAGGAATTCTGCGACCTGAACCAGATTTTTCGCCCGCAGAACGTCGGTCATCTGCCCCAGTTCCCCAATGAATTCTGAAAGAACATGGCGTTCCATGCGTCGTTCGTCGCTGTAGCCGAACAGATCCAGCGGGGTTCCCCTCAAAAACCTGAGCGATGCGAGGACCGGGAAAAACGCAGACATCCCCCTGCCAAATGATGTTTTCACGGGATGGCCTTCGTTGTCCTTACGGCCAAGCGCAGGTGGCGCCATATGGTATTCCAGCCTGTCGAAACTCTCGAACTGCCGGGCAAGCTGGCGCTTGAAGCTGCCGTCGCTGTAAAGCCGCGCCACTTCATACTCATCCTTGATCGCCATCAATTTGAACAGCGACCGCGCCGCGGCTGCCGAGGCAGCTCCTGGCCTGCCAACGGCGAGCGTCTCGGCCTCGACAAGCGGCCTGAGGGTCTCCCGGTACCTGGTTGCCCATGCGTCGTTCTGATAGTCGCGGAGAAAATCAGCGCGACGGTCGATGAGATCGGCCACGGATTGCTCGGCCGTATCATTGGCAGGCAGTGTGTCGGAAACGAGGGCCTGCACCGACTGAGGATCGTGCCCGGCCTTGCGCCCCCAGCGGAACGCCGCAATGTTCATGGCAACAGCCTGACCATTGAGGCGAATGGCTTCCTCCACGGATTCCGGCGTCAGCGGCAACGCGCCCTTCTGCGACGCCATGCCCAGCATGAACATGTTGGCCGCGATCGCATTGCCGAACAGCCGCGTGGCTGCAAGCGTTGCATCAAAGAAGCTCGCCTGTTCGACGCCTGCCGCCTTGACGATCGCCCTTCTGAGCCGTTCCGTCGGCAAGGAGAAATCCGCATTGCGGGCGAAATCGCCCGGCATCACCTCACTGGTGTTGACCAGAAAGGCCGTCTCGCCCTCGCGCACGGAGGTCAGGACCTTCCGCGAGCCGGACACCACCAGATCACAGCCCAGGATCAGATCCGCCTTGCCGGCCGAAATCCGGATGGCGTGAATATCTCCAGGCGTTCTGGCGATGCGGACATGCGAGAAGACGGCGCCGCCCTTCTGCGCCAGGCCCGCCATGTCGATCATGCCGCATCCCTTGCCTTCAAGATGGGCGGCCATGCCGAGGATGGCACCAATGGTTACAACACCGGTGCCACCGATGCCGTCAATGATGGACGCCCAGCCATTGTCCAGGGAGGCGACGGCCGGCGCCGGCAACCCTTCGAGCGGATCCGGGGCAGATTTGAGCACCGAACTGTCGGATTTCCGGATCTGACCACCGTGGACCGTGACGAAGGACGGACAGAATCCCTCGATGCAGGAAAAATCCTTATTGCAGCTCGATTGATCGATGCGCCGCTTGCGGCCGAATTCCGTTTCGACCGGCTGGATGGACACGCAGTTCGACTTGACGCCGCAATCCCCGCAGCCTTCGCAGACCAGTTCGTTGATGATCACCCGCTTGTCCGGATCGGGATAGCTGCCGCGCTTTCTGCGACGGCGCTTTTCGGCGGCACATGTCTGATCGTAGATCAGCACCGTCACCCCCGGCACTTCGCGCAATTCACGCTGTACCGCATCCAGTTCGGAGCGATGATGCACACTCATCGCCGATGGCCAGGCGGTTCCTGCCGGATAGCGGTCCGGATCGTCGCTGACCAGCGCGATGCGCTCGACGCCCTCGGCGCGAACCTGGCGGGCAATCGCATCGGCCGTCAGGCTGCCCTCGTGGGGCTGCCCGCCGGTCATCGCCACGGCATCGTTGTAAAGGATCTTGTAGGTGATGTTGGTGCCGGCGGCGATGGCGAAGCGCAACGCCAGGACACCGGAATGATTGTAGGTCCCGTCGCCGAGGTTCTGAAAGATATGCTCGCGAGTGGTGAACGGCGCCTGGCCGACCCATTGCGCGCCTTCGCCGCCCATCTGGGTAAAACCGGTGGTGTCGCGATCCATCCACAGCGACATGAAATGGCATCCGATGCCCGCGGCCGCGATCGAGCCTTCCGGGACCCTGGTCGAGGTGTTGTGCGGACAGCCCGAGCAGAAATAGGGCGTACGGGACGCCACGTCCGAGACACTTGCGAGCATGCTCTGGAACTGACGGATCCGCTTGACCTTGGCGTCTATGTCCTCGGAGTAGCCGATGACCTTGAGCAGCCGCTCTCCCACTGCCACGGCAATGTCATTGGGATCGAGCGCGCCCTTGACCGGAAACAGCCAGTCGCCGCGTTCGTCGCGCTTGCCGACAACCACAGGCTGGCGGGCGGTTCCGTACAGCGCCTCGCGCAACTGGCTCTCGAGCAGCGAACGCTTTTCCTCGACAACGATCACCATGTCGAGACCGTCGACAAACTCGGCCATGTCAGCCAGATCAAACGGCCACGGACAGGCAACCTTGAACAGCCGCACCCCGATCTGGTTGGCGCGCGCCTCGTCGATCCCGAGATCATCGAGCGCCTGACGCACATCAAGATAATTCTTGCCGACCGTCAGAATGCCGACCTTGGCGTTGGCGCCGCCCGAATAGATGATCCGGTTGAGCCCGTTGGCCCGGATATAGGCGCTCGCGGCGTCACGCTTGTACTCGTGAAGCCGAATTTCCTGCCCGAGGAAATCGAGATCATGGGCGCGAATGTTGAGCCCGCCCGGGGGCATCGCGAACTCGGGCAGCACGATTTTCAGCCGATCAAGTCCGGCATCAACCGAAGCCGTGGATTCGACATTGTCCTTGACGCATTTCAACGCCGCCCAGGTTCCCGCGAACCGCGACATCGCAAATCCGTGAAGCCCGTAGTCGATCATTTCCTGAACGCCCGCCGGGTTGAGGATCGGGATCATGGTGTCAACGAAATTGAACTCGGTCTGATGGGCGTTGGTGGAACTTTCCGCGGTATGATCATCTCCCATCAGCGCCAGAACGCCGCCATGCTGCGCCGATCCCGCAAGATTGGCGTGGCGAAACACATCGCCGGAACGGTCGACCCCAGGTCCCTTGCCGTACCAAAGCGAAAACACGCCGTCATATCTGCCGGTCCCGTCCAGACCCGCCTGTTGTGATCCCCAGCAGGCAGTCGCCGCCAGTTCCTCGTTCAGACCGGGCTGAAACACGATGTTGCGCGGGGCAAGGTGCCTTGCGGCGCGACTGATCTGCTGGTCAAGCCCGCCCAATGGCGAACCGCGATACCCGGACACGAAACCTGCGGTGTTAAGACCCGCGCGGCGGTCACGTTCATGCTGCATCATCAACATTCGGACCACAGCCTGAGAACCGGTGACAAAAATCCGCTCCTTTTCCAGGTCGAATTTGTCGTCGAGTGAAACATCGTGGACGGTCATGTACGGCCTCCTCAAACCAGTCGGATCCGGATCGCGCACGATCTACGGACAGTCATGAACCCTCTTCCATGCTCATGACTTGAACCCTGATACTTGGGCCATGCAGGGCAACCGTCAATCGAATTCCCATGCCGAAGCCAACTCCGCAATCAGGCCACCGGCGATAGCTGACAAACGAAACTATCTGTCGCCCTGCAAGGCCGGGACGACCGAATCAGCGCCCCAGGGAATGGCCGCCGTCCACGGTAATGGCGCTGCCGGTCATGTAAATGCCCGCTTTGGACGCAAGCAACAGCACAGCCCCATCCAGATCATGAGTTGCACCAAGCCGCCCCAGAGGATTTTGGCCAGCCATGACATTGGCGCCAGGGCCCTTGAGAAACCTGTCTGTGAGACTGGTCTCAAACCAGCCGGGCCGGATTTCATTGACGCGAATCTTGTGTTTGGCCCATTCCAATGCGAGGCAGCGGGTCATCTGGCTAATGGCGGCCTTCGATGTGCTGTAAGCGGCAACCTGACGCATGGGCAGACCGGACAGGACGCTGGAGACGTTAATGATGGATCCGCCGCTTTTATCGCGGATCATGCGTCTGGCTGCTTCTTGCGCCATCATGAAGGCTCCATCGACATTGACCGCCATCACATCGCGAAGAGTCTCGCGAGAGAGATGCACCGCTTTGTCACGATGGGCAATGCCGGCATTGTTGACGAGCACGCTCACTGGCCCGAACAGCGTTTCGATGCGATCAAAGGATGGGGCGATCATATCGTCCCGGCGGACATCAATCGGAATTGCCGCGGCCTGTCCGCCAAGATCGGTAAGGGCGGCAACCGCAGCTTCAAGGGTTTTTTGATCCTTACCGGCCAGCACGACCTTGGCACCATTTACAGCCAGCACGCGCGCAATCGCAAAGCCGATTCCGGTGCCCCCACCAGTGACCAGTGCGATTTCCCCTGAAACATCGAACAACTCGACTGCGCGCACTTCAATCCCCTTTCCGACCTGCTTGCAAGGGATATAGCGGCAACCATCGCCGAAGGCCACATCGCACCAGATCCACCACTGGTAATATTAATGCACCACTTGTTGCGGCACATGCTTTTTTGCTGATATGGACTGGCAAGCCGCAGCATTGGTGGTAATGATGCGGCCGTGGGAACCATGGTTATTCACACTCCTGAAAACAGGAGGTGACGTGACCGGAGGACAATATGAGAACTCTTTTGGGGTTGAGCCGGTTTATTGACCGGATCAATGAATTTGTCGGGCGCAATGTGTCTTGGCTGGTGCTGGCTGCGGTCTTGATCAGCGCCGGAAACGCTTCGATCCGCAAGGCCTTCGACATGTCCTCAAATGCCTGGCTGGAGGTCCAGTGGTACTTGTTCGGCGCAGTTTTCATGCTCGCCGCCGGATACACGCTGCGCAAGAACGAGCATGTCCGCATCGACGTGTTGGCCGGCAATCTTTCCAAGCGCACACGTGACTGGATCGACCTGTTTGGCCACTTCTTTTTTCTCTTGCCGTTCTGCGCGATGATGACTTATCTCGCCTGGCCGTTTTTCTGGCGCTCATTCCAGAGTGGCGAGATGTCCAGCAATGCCGGCGGCCTCATCATCTGGCCGGCCAAAGCCACCATTCTTGCCGGTTTCATTCTGCTGAGCTTGCAGGCCGTATCCGAGATCATAAAGCGCATCGCCATTATTCGCGGCCTGATTGACGAGGAACCCGGCCATGATCATTCCATGCCGCCGCAAGTGGAAGCTGCCGCTCAGATGAAGGGCGGCTCCGATGCTTGATCTGATCGCCCACAATCTCGCGCCAATCATGTTTATCACCGTGATGGCGATGCTTCTGCTTGGATATCCGGTGGCCTTCACCCTGGCAGCAGGCGGCATGTATTTTTTCGTCGTTGGCGTGGAGCTCAGCCATATTTCCCCGGAAATCCGGCTTTTCTGGCCTCTCGCGCAGGCCAACATGAACCGTGTCTTCGACATCATGCGCAATGACACGCTGCTGGCGATTCCGTTTTTCACCTTCATGGGGCTGATTCTCGAACGCTCCCGCATGGCGGAAGATCTGCTCGATACAATCGGTCAGCTTTTCGGAACCCTTCGCGGCGGCCTTGCCTTTGCAGTCGTCCTTGTCGGCGCGCTGCTTGCCGCCACGACCGGCGTCGTCGCCGCTTCCGTGATAGCCATGGGGCTGATCTCCCTGCCGATCATGATGCGCTACAATTATAACCCGGGCCTCGCAGCCGGCACCATCGCGGCATCCGGAACGCTGGCCCAGATCATTCCGCCATCACTGGTTCTGATCGTCATGGCTGACCAACTGGGCCGCTCGGTTGGCGACATGTATGTCGGCGCCTTTTTCCCGGCAATGATCATCGTGGTCATGTATTGCGCCTATATCTTCGCCATAACCCTGATCAAGCCGCAATGGGTGCCCGCCCTGCCGCCCGAAGCACGGCCGCTAGGCAATGGCGGCCGATCACTGTTCGTGATCCTGGCGCTTGCCGGCGCCTTGTTCATGGCTGGCTATTATCTCGTTTTCGAAGGCTTGCGTTATGAAATTCGGGTGGTCTGGTCTGCTCTTGCAGCGACCATCATCCCCTACGGTTTTGCCCTGATCAACCGCGGGATGAGCCTTGGCTATTTGTCCAAGATGGCCGAGCAGGTGGTGATCGTCCTGATCCCCCCGCTTGCACTGATCTTCCTGGTCCTCGGCACCATCTTCCTGGGTATCGCCACGCCCACGGAAGGCGGCGCCATGGGCGCAACCGGCGCATTGATCATGTCCTTGATGAAGCGCCGGCTGGACCTGAAGACACTCATGCAGGCACTGGATTCCACTGCGAAACTCGCAACCTTCGTGATGTTCATCCTGATCGGCGCCCGGGTCTTCGCCCTCACCTTCTATGGCATTTCCGGTGATCGCTGGGTCGAGGAACTCATGCTGGCCTTGCCAGGCGGCGAGATCGGTTTCCTGATCACCGTCTCGGTCATCATTTTCATCCTCGGATGCTTCCTTGATTTCTTCGAGATCGCCTTCATCATGGTGCCGCTGCTTGCCCCGGTAGCTGATAAACTCGGCATCGACCTGATCTGGTTCGGCGTGCTGCTCGGGTTCAACCTGCAGGCCAGTTTCCTGACGCCGCCTTTCGGCTTTGCACTGTTCTACCTGCGATCGGTCGCACCGATCAAAGCCTGGTATGACAAAACGACGGATCGGATGATCGAGCCGATTTCGACCAAGGATATCTACACAGGAACCCTGCCCTTCATCATCATACAGATCGCGATGCTTGGCATTCTGATTGCCTTCCCAGGGCTCGTCACCCACTACAAGAAGGCCCCGGTCATGATGGACCAAGGCGACATCAATCAGGAGATCAACAGTATCGGCGGTGGCGGCTTTGGCCTGCCCGGCTCCGGCCTGAGCTTGCCCGGGGCTCCCAGCCTGGGAGAGCCAGGCAACGGCATGCCGTCGGTGCCAAGCTTCGGCGAACCCGCCGAGCCAGCGTCGCCCGGTGGCGCTTTGCCGCCCCCTGGAGGACTGCCCGCCCCTGGCGGATTGCCAGCACCCGGCGGTGCAACCGGGCTGCCGAATTTCAACTGAGAGGCGCAGATACCGGCACCATTCACCCGGTGGGCATTGTCGTCGGGATGTTCAGCCGGACTCCGGCACTGCCAACCCGTCGATCCCTGGCCTTCTATGGTTCCGCTGTGACAGATTGAACCGGCCATTAAAAAGCCCTGGAGCCTTACCGGTTCCAGGGCCATGAATTTTTTTGATCCTTGATTGGAGCTCTATTTAGAGCTTGCCGCCGCGTTGCTGGATCATCATGAATGTGTCCATGTTGTATTCGGATAGCTGGAACCAGAGATATCCATCGCCGCGGTAGCTCATGTAGCTGTCATGGATCTTCTTGAACCCGGCGTTCTCGGCGTTGATTTCGGCATAGACCTTGTTGGCAGCAGCAAAGCAGGATTCCAGGATCTCGAGGCTGAACGGCCGGAGCTTGGTGCCTTCGGAGACAAGCGTCTTGAGCGCAGACGGGTTCAAGGTGTCGTACCGCGCCATCATCACACTGTTGGCGAGAGCCGAGGCTGACTTGACCACGCCCTTGTAGGCGCTGGGCAACTCGTTCCACTTGTCGAGGTTGATCAGGTTCATCAGCGTCACGCCGCCTTCCCACCAGCCGGGATAGTAGTAGTACGGCGCCACCTTGTTGAAGCCCAGCTTGGAATCGTCATACGGGCCGACGAACTCGGCCGCATCGATCGTTCCCTTCTCAAGCGCCGCATAGATATCACCGCCCGGAATGTTCTGCGGCACGACGCCGAGTTCCTGGATGATCCGTCCGCCGAAGCCGCCGATGCGGAACTTGAGGCCCTGCATGTCGGCAACAGTGTTGATCTCTTTGCGGAACCAGCCGCCCATCTGGGCGCCGGTGTTGCCGGCGGGGAAAGCAATCATGTTGTTGCCGGCATAGAATTCATTGAGCAAGTCCATCCCGCCGCCCTCGTAGAGCCAACCATTGGTCATGCGCTGGTTGAGACCGAAAGGAACGCCGGTACCGAAGGCCCAGGTCGGGTCCTTGCCGAAGAAGTAGTAGGAGGCGGTGTGTGCAACTTCGATGGTGCCGTCGCGGACCGCGTCAGCGCCTTCAAGCGCCCCGACGATTTCGCCAGCACCATAGACCTGGATCTCGAAATTGCCGTCAGTGGCCTCGGAAACGGCCTGAGCGAACACCTCGGCCGCACCATAGATGGTATCGAGCGCCTTCGGGAAACCCGAAGAACAGCGCCATGTCACTTTCGGCATTGTCTGTGCGATGGCCGGAGCGGCCAGTGCGGTCGCTGCTGCGGCACCTGCACCAGTCACCCCGGCCTTTTTGATAAAGGAACGACGATCCATGAAAACCTCCCAGTTGAACCAAAGCCGCGAGGTAAATGACTTGCCCGTCATTTTCTAACCCGAGCGACATGCAAAGAACCTAACCATGTTGCGGCAGGCCTTTCAAGCACAGGGCTGCAATTTCGAAGGCATTGGTCAAGATTTTTTGCCAGTTGTTACTTCACTCGCTTTGGCCTGAAAAAGTCATAGTTTCTGCACATTTTTCCGGTGGTCATGCGGAATTGACAAAGCCGTCGTGAAACGGGAAAACCATCCGGACCACACTGCGTTCAGGCAGCTCCGCAAACCAGGGACATGAGACGATGCACAGTGGACTTGTTGCCGTACCAGCCGATATCCGCAGCTTCGATGGATACACATGGCATGCCTCACCCGACCAATACATCATGGCGGCCGTCAATGGCTCAAACGTGTTGCCGCTGATCGTTCCGGCTTTGACCGATGGGACCGATGTCGACATGGTCCTCGACCGGGTCGATGGCGTTCTCATCAGCGGGTCGCGCACGAATGTGCATCCCTCCAATTATGGAGAGGCGGAGACCGAAAGCCACGGCCCGTTTGATCCCGCTCGCGACCGTCTCAGCATGGCGCTCATTCGCCGCGCCATCGACCGCGGCATTCCGCTGCTTGCCATCTGCCGCGGCATCCAGGAATTGAACGTCGCGCTTGGCGGTTCGCTGGCGACGGAGATCCAGGAACTTCCCGGACGGCTCGACCACCGCAAGCCTCAGACCGAAGACCGCGATGAGGCTTTCGCGATCCGTCATTCCATCCAGGTGAAAGAGGGCAGTTGCCTAGCTTCGATAGTCGGCGGCGGCCAGGTGCAGGTGAACTCGCTGCATCGGCAGGCCATTTCCAAACTGGCGCCGCGGCTCGCAGTAGAAGCGGTCGCCGAAGACGGCACCGTCGAGGCCGTCAGTGTCATCGACGCGCCGGGCTTTGCAATCGGCGTGCAATGGCATCCCGAATACTGGGTCGGCAGCGACGCAATTTCCGACAAGATCTTCGCGGCCTTCGGCGACGCCGTCAGAGCCCGCCATGTCCGCCCAGCGCAAGCCGCCGAATAGACTTCAGGCACGCCTGCACCCGCCCGCCGGACCTCTGACGGAAATCCGCTCAGTCTTTACTTCTGTCGAGACCGGCGCATTCAGGAACGGGCGTGATCGCCGGGCGGCCATCAAGCCAGGCTGCAAGATTGTCCACCACCAGATCCGCCATTGCATTGCGTGTCGAGACCGACGCTGAAGCCACATGTGGCAACAGGCATGCATTCGGCAGATCCATCAGCGCCTGCGGCACATTCGGCTCATCCGCGAAGACGTCAAGCCCGGCGGCGGCAATACGCCGCTCTGCAAGTGCCGCGATCAACGCATCTTCATCGATCGTCGAGCCGCGGCCGATGCTGATCAGCACGCCCTGGGGTCCCAGCGCATCAAGAATTCCGGCATTGACCGCCTTTTCTGTCGCCGCACCGCCGGGGACCACCACAATCAGCGTGTCCACAGCCTTTGCCAATCCGGCGAGACCGTCGTGCCAGGGATAGTCGACATCATCTCTTTTGGTTCGCGTATGATAATGGATCGGCAGACCAAAGGCCTCCAGACGCCGGGCAATGGCCAATCCGATCCGGCCAAGCCCGAATATCCCGACAGTCCGCCCCCTCAACGTCAGCGACGTTAATGGATAAGCACCTTCCGCGACCCATCGCCCGGCACGAAGGTAAGTCTCCGCTTTCGGAAACTCACGCACAGTGTTGAGCAGCAGCCCGACGGCCGTGTCTGCAACCTCGTCGGAGAGAACATCCGGCGTATTGGTGACCATAACGCCACGCGTGGCAGCATGCCTGGCGTCCACCACATCATAACCGACCCCGAAATTGGCGATGATCGCCAGATTGGGAAATGCATCGATAAAACCAGCGTCAATGGTGGTTGCGCTGGCAATGCCGCTTACCTGCGCTCTGGTTTCGGCGTCCAGCAGCGCGGCATCGGCCGAACCTATCACGATGGCGTCGAACTCAGCCTCGACGCGTTCCCGGACGCGCTGATTGATCCGGCCTGGAATGAGAATGGTTGCTTTGTTGGCGTTCATCGTCCTGCTCCCGGGTTGAGCGGTGTCGTGGATTGCCGGATTCGCATTTCCGGCTTGATCAGATGGAGACCATCGGCTTCGCTTGATCCGTTGAGTTTGTCAAGGAGCGCGCGGGCGGCGAAGCGACCGACTTCGGATTGCCCGTTCCAGACTGTCGTCAGTGCCGGCGTGGCAATCGCCGCTTCCTCGAGATCGTCATAACCGGTGACCGAGATGTCTTTTCCGGGCACCAGTCCGGCGCGTGCGATTCCGTTCATCAGGCCGATCGCCACCAGATCGTTCCAGCACACCGCGGCCGTCGGCTTGAGTGGGTTGGCGAGAAAATTCACCGCCGCCTCGAAGCCGCTCTGCTTGGTGCGCGGTCCGGGTATTCTCAGCGCCGGATCCAGAGGGAGCCCGGCCTTCTTCATCGCATTGGCGTAGCCGGCATATCTGTCGCGACCTGTCGATGTGTGATCGGTGCCGCCAATCATGGCGATGCGGGTATGTCCCAGGCTGATCAGATGATTGGTCGCGAGCGCGGTTCCATAGGCGTCATCGCCGCGGAAGGTCGGCACATCGATCTCCGGCACGGACCGCGCGATCAGAATGGCCGGCATGCCATTGTCCTCGGCGAGCCGGATATCGGAAGCTGGCGTTCCAATGGCCGGCGACATGATCACGCCATCGCCACCCAATTGCAGCAGGGTCTCAATGAAATGGCGCTGTTTCTCGACTGAATCATAGTGGTTGGAAAGAATGAAGGTCTGCCGGCTGCGGTCGAGTTCCGTCTCGATCGCCTTCAGGATCTCGGCGTAAAACGGGTTCATGATATCATGAACCACCACACCGATAATGCCCGACCGCGACGTCCTGAGAGAAGCCGCACGCCGGTTGTAGATGTAGCCGAGTTCGATCGCCTTTTCCTTGATGCGGTCACGCGTGACATCGGCGACGAGTGGGCTGTCGCGCAACGCCAGGGAAACGGTTGCGGTGGAAAGGCCCAGGGCCTCCGCAATTGTAGAGAGTTTAATTTTTTGCGCCAAAACCCGATTCCCACTGGCGAGGCGCCCCGCCCCGATTCAAACGTTTAAACAAATCTAAAAGGTTTAAACCGGGCTGGCAATCAATCAGTTTCCGGAACGGGTGAATTGCCAATGGGGAGATCGCTTTCCTGCGGCTCCAGCGTTTCCGGATCCAGCGTTCGGTCGTTGGGAACCGCGTTTCCGGACCTTAGATCAGCGGCAATGCCGGCGTCGACCTTGGCCAGGAGATCCAGGAGGTGCGCGACATCCTTCTCTTTCAGATCAGCAAAAGCAGCTTTTTCAGTCCGCCGTTGCGACTTGCGGACCGACTTGATCTGGTCCCGCCCGGCATCGGTAAGGAACACCAGCATCATTCGGCCGTCTTCCTTCGATCCCTCGCGCCGCACGAAACCCTGGGCCGCGAGACGACCGATAGTCTTGGTGATCGTCGGCGCCTTGACGCCGAGGGAGGCTGCGATGGCGCCCGGCGTCTGGCCGTCATTTCCGTCGAGCGCCAGCATCACGCCATCCTGCCCGGCATAGAGCCCCAGATCGAGCAAGTGACGCGACAAGGCCGTTCGGGCGTTTCGCGCGACCTGGTTGATCAATGAAAGTGCTTCTGCCTGGGCGGTTCTCTTCGCCTTCTTGGTCTTGTTTTTCTTTTTACCGGACATGGACAGCTCCTTCTTGCGGCCTTAGTTCCATCACCCTAGGCTCTTCCAGCCTATCCAAGCCTGAGCGGAAAAACCACCACATGCCCACACAATCCGTGCCGATTGCAGTCCTGCCCCTGGGAGCCCATGAACAGCATGGTCCGCATCTTCCGTTCGAGACCGATACGCTGATCGCCCAGGCCATTGCGCACAGGCTTCGCGATGCCGTTCAGGACCCAATCAAGATCGACCTCCTGCCTGTCGAATCAGTTGGTTACTCTATCGAGCATATGGATGTGTCAGGAACGCGAACACTTGAGTTTGACGAAGCCATAAACCGCTGGATCGGCATCGCCGCCGATTGCGCCGCCCGTGACGTGCGCCGTCTGTTGCTGCTCAATGCGCACGGCGGAAACTCGCCGCTGCTCACCATCGTGGCCACGGAAGCCCGGGTGCGCTTCAACATGCTTGCGGTTGCAACCAGTTGGACCCGGTTTGGAATTCCGGAGGGTCTCATCAGCCCCGCCGACAAGGCTCTCGACATCCATGCCGGCGACATCGAAACTTCGGTGATGATGGCGATACGGCCGGATCTGGTCCGTCTCGACGCCGTTCGGGATTTTCCGTCGCGGCAGGCGGAATATGCCGAACGGTTCACGCATCTGCGCGCCTATGGCCCGCATGCCTTCGGCTGGAAGATGTCCGACATCAACAAGGAAGGCGCCGCAGGCAACGCCAGTCGGGCGAGCGCGGAGAAAGGCGAAGCCATTCTGGCCCACGCCGTGCACGGGCTCAGCGAATTGATTACAGACATGGCGGCCTTCGATGTAAACGAGCTGGTGTGAACAAGGTGCTCGCGAAAAGGTCTATTGTTTGGCCATCAAACCGGTCCAGCTGGCGCGCAGTTGGACTTGTTCTTCCAAAGTGAATCTGCCTTATTGATCAGGTTTCTGATAAGAATTGTTCAAACACATAGAGACATTACAATGATTGGCACGGATGTACTCGTCATCGGCGCAGGACTCGCCGGATTGACCTTGTCTCATCACTTGGTAGACCATGGAGCACACGTCACCCTGATCGAAAAATCCGGGGCGCCAGGGGGACGGCTGTCCACGCGCAGGAGCGACTTCGGCAGTTTCGATCACGGCGCCCAGTATCTGACCGGTCGCACGCCTGCCTTCACCGCCTTGATCAACCACCTCGCACAAGACGGCGACATCGCGGCATGGAAGCCCAGGGGCAAGGACAGCGCACGGCCATGGTGGGTGGGCCAACCCGGCATGTCGACAATCGGCAAGGTGCTGGCGCGGGACCTCGGGCCAAGATTTGGGGTACGGGCGACAGGGATCTCCTGCCGGGACGGACGCTGTGATGTGCAGGTCGAACACAGCGACGGAACGCAGACCCATTTCTCCGCACGCCGGGTTGTTGCGGCAATCCCCGCGCCCCAGGCTCTGGAACTGCTTGGCTCGCTTGACCCTGTCTTCACGGCCCTGGAAAAGGTTCGCATGGCGCCCTGCTGGACGGCCATGCTGGCTTTCGAAACGCCGCTTGGCGATGAGGTGCAGGATCTGATCCGTGGCCATGACGGTGATGCGCTGGCGCTGATTGCCCGAAACGGCTCGAAGCCGGGGCGGAGCGGCGAAACCTTTGTGCTGCACGCAGCCCCAGACTGGAGCCGCGCCCGCCTCGGAAGCGACCGGGAAAGCGTAGCCTCGGCGATGCTGGACGCCCTGCGCGCCCAGACCGGACTTGGCGCGGACTTGCCTGTTCCGGTTCATGTCGATCTGCATCGCTGGCTCCACGCCCTCGTGGAAACGCCGCTCGATCGCCCGTTCATCGGCAATGCGGACAACACGCTGTTTGCCTGTGGCGACTGGTGCTTGGAAGCCCGCGCCGAAGCCGCGCATCAGTCGGGTTTGGCATTGGCGGATCACATCATCTCCTTGTGAGTGGCATAAGGTAGGCGAAGCGCCTATATGGGGGGTCAATCACTCCATTCTGACTGAGAGCCCTCATGAGCGAAGCGCCCGCCCTCACCCCCGTTGCCCCGATCCCCGTGACCGTACTGACCGGCTATCTTGGCGCCGGCAAGACCACGTTGCTCAACCGCATCCTCTCCGAACCGCACGGCAAGCGCTATGCGGTGATCGTCAATGAATTCGGGGAAATCGGCATCGACAATGACCTGATCGTGGAATCCGACGAGGAAATCTACGAGATGAACAATGGCTGCGTCTGCTGCACCGTGCGCGGCGACCTGATCCGCGTCGTGGAAGGCCTGATGCGCCGGCCCGGGCGCTTTGACGCCATCATTGTCGAGACAACCGGCCTCGCAGATCCGGTGCCCGTCGCCCAGACGTTCTTCATGGACGAGGACGTGCGCGCCAAGACCCGGCTCGATGCCGTTGTCGCTCTCGTCGACGCGCGTCATCTGCCGCTGCGTCTCAAGGACAGCCGCGAGGCCGAAGACCAGATTGCCTTTGCCGATGTGGTCATCCTGAACAAGACCGATCTGGTCACCCCTGAGGAACTCGAAGCCGTCGAACGCACCGTGCGCGCGATCAATCCATCGGCCCGGATCCACCGCACCGAACGCGCCGCCGTGCCGCTCGACGCGGTGCTTGACCGGGGCGCCTTCGATCTCAGCCGGGCGCTCGACAACGATCCGCATTTCCTCGATCACGATGATCCGGACCACGCCTGCGGGCCGGATTGCGATCACGATCATGATCACCACCATGGACACGATCACCATGGGCATCATCATCACGGGCACGAACACCATGAACACACAGCCCCCTCGGCCATCCATGATCTAACGATCGAGTCGGTGTCGCTGCGCGGAGGTCCCGTCAATCCGAAGCGGTTCTTCCCCTGGATCGAGAAAATCACCCAGCTCGAGGGGCCCAATATCTTGAGGCTCAAGGGCATCATTGCCTTTGAGGGCGACGCTGACCGCTATGTCATCCAGGGCGTGCACATGATTGTCGAGGGCGATCACCAGCGGCCCTGGAAAGATGGGGAAAAACGCGAAAGCCGCCTCGTCTTCATCGGCCGCAACCTGGACCGCGAAAAACTCGAGCGGACCTTCCTGGCCTGCCAGGCCTGAGGACGATCGATCATGCCAACTGTCGCGCCGATAGATCTCGACGACCATTGCCTTTCGGTTGCCTTCCTGGGGGAGGTCCCGGCCTTTGCCTTGGCCTCCGGCTTGGTTGTCCGCCTCGATCATGGAACCATCCGTCATGAACTTCATGACGGATTGCTGGCTGCAAGCGTGACATGGGACGGCCAGAGCCTGATCACCGGCGGCGAGGACGGCAAGGTGATGCGGCTTGACGCCGACGGAACCGAAACCACGCTACGCGCTGCCGCCCGCAAATGGGTCGGCGTTGTTGCCGCCGGTCCGCAAGGCGCGATCGCCTTCTCCGAGGGCCGCCAGGCGACCGTGCTGCTTGCCGACGGAAATGAACGGACGTTCGAGGAAGCGCGCACCATCGAGGGCCTCGCCTTTGCACCGAAAGGTCTTCGGATTGCCATGGCGCGCTACAACGGCGTCTCCCTCGCCTTTGTGCAGGGCAGCGCGCCGGCGCTGGATTTCGAATGGAAGGGCGCCCACAATCAGGTGATGTTCAGCCCCGATGGACGCTTTCTGGTGACGGCCATGCAGGAAAATGCCCTCCACGGCTGGAAGCTCGACGGCAAGCCGGGTGGTGAGCAACGTCATATGCGCATGACCGGCTATCCCGCCAAGGTCAAATCCCTCTCATGGTCCAACAAGGGCAAATGGCTCGCATCATCCGGCGCGCCCTCGGCAATCGTCTGGCCGTTCTCGGGCAAGGACGGCCCCATGGGCAAGGCGCCACTTGAGCTCGGCCAGCGCGCCGACACCATGGTGACCTGCGTGGCATGCCATCCGGTGGAGGATCTGATCGCCATCGGTTTCGGCGACGGCATGGTGCTGGCCGTCCGTATCACCGACAGCAAGGAAGCCCTGCTCAGGCGACCGGGCCAGGGCCCGATCACCGCCATGGCCTGGAACAAGCCAGGTCGCCTGCTGGCGTTCGGATCGCAAGCAGGCGACTGTGGTGTTGTCGACATCGCGGGCTAGCTCACCCGGTCAGGTCCAGGACAGTTCAAGCTGCGGGCGGCCGTTCGAGGTCCGTTCGCGGCTGGCGCCATCCTTGCCGATGATCCCGTTGACCCGCTTGCGGAAGGCCGAGAAGCTGTCGAATGTAACCACATCGACGGCTTCATCGAGATCCAGCGAGACCCGGAAATTCCCCGGCGCGGAAGTGATGGCCTGAATTCCCACGACGCGGGCAGCAAAAGGCTGTCCGAGATAGGCGCCGGTCACACGGGCGCCGGGCGCAAGGCTTTCAGGCCCGGACCTGTTGCCCAGGGCCGCGTGCAAGGTGTTCCAGTCATTGAAGCCGTGCTGGGCCGCAATGAGTTCAAGCGCCTTCGAATGGCCGATGGTTTCACCATTGGCTTCAAGACGGCTTCTCAGGCGTCGGGCCTGATCCTTCAGTGTTCTCAAAGATGGTAAAGGCGTGTGATCACGCATGGCAGTTCTCCTGTCATGACATGCCGTATGCAAGGGGCGCCCGCATTCCACCATCTGGCATGTCATCAAAAAGGCTGACTGCTCGAAAGCCGGAGACTTCACCATGGCACTATGCCTGCGGACGGCCGGGGCTCCAGACCCGAAGACGGTCAGATAGGTGCGCGCAATCGCCATGTCAAGAAGAGGGTCGGAGGCTTAGAATCGGGCTATTCAGCCGCCATCCGTGTCAGCGCCTCTTCCCGGAACTCAGTCGGGCTCACGCCAACCCGCTCACGGAAAGCCCGGTTGAACGGGGCAAGCGAGGCATAGCCTAGCGAAAACGCATGTTGGATGATCTGTTCGCGGGCCATCTCCGGATTCGACAGCCGCCGCTTGGCTTCATCGATCCGGTAGTCGTTCACGAAGGCTGCGAAATTGCGGTGGCCAAGGCCGCTGTTGATCAGCCGCCGGAGACGATGCTCCGGAATATGCAGGGCAGCGGCAAGCCCTCCTATGGTCAGGCCCGGCTCGAGATAGAGGCCCGCCTCGACCGCCTTGACCACCCGGTCAAGCTCAAGCCTGTCCGCTGCTGACAGTCCCCCGCGCGCAACAGTTGGCACCGAAACGTCTCCGGAGCGTTGGAACAATTCTTCGGTGAGCGTGGTCAACCAGTAGGAAAATCCGAGAGCCAGAACGAAATAGACAGCGGCATAGATAGCGCAGAGCAAGTCATTGAGCGGCCCGCCATTGCCCATCAGATTGGTGAAGAAAACAAACAAGGTGAACGGAGGAACGGAGAATGCGAGCGCCAGGCTGAAACTGCGACGCTCATTGACAAGGTCGCTGCTCCGGTGGCGCAGGGCGCGATGGATGATCATCGCGAGCAGCGTGGCATTGAGCAGAACCAGGGCAATATTGAACCACCAGCGCCAGGCTTCAGGGAAAAGTGACCCACCGGCCACCAGCGGAATCGCGACCGCGACCGGCCAGAAATGGCGCAAGCGCCAGGAGAACCTGTCATCGAACAATGCCAGGACAAACCACCACATCGCGATGAAATGGAACTGTTCCGTTGCGAGAGTTATGGCATCAGCTGGCGCCAACATCGCCACGACCGGAGGTGAGTTGAGGATGATCTCCACCAATCCCGTGACGCAAAACAGAAAGCCTGTCCCGCACAGCAGATTGAACTCCGGTCGCCTCACCAGATGAACAATGACGAGCAACAATATGCCGAATGTCCCGCCGCGCAGGATGAGGTCGATAAAACCAGCCAGGGTCAATTCAAATGACATCGTCAAGTCCGCATTTTGCGCACGGCCAACCTGGCCCGCCTCAGACAGCTTACCCCAGATAGGTAATGGCTTGATGCAAGTCCAATCGATTCCGGAAATCATGCGCCGAAACTGAAACTTCCGCCCCGGATTTCAAAGTTGCGCGGCGCGCCGGTCATCCAGGCCCCAGATTACGGTCATCGCCGGTTCGGTTGAACTACACCAACCCCCCAACCGAAGCGGCACGTCAATTTCCAAACGTTCTCAAAGGAGACGATCATGAACAAGATGACCCTTACGGCAACTCTCGCACTGGCCGCGCTGCTGTCTTTCGCCTCGGCGCCGGCATTCGCTGAAACAGTCGAGACGCAAGCTTCTCTCTGCGCAAAAGCCCCGGCCAAGGCCGCCAAGGCAGGCATCGATTGCACCACGACGTCCGGAATCCTCAACGTTCAGGACAAGGCCGCCAAGAAATATCCGGCGGGTCCCGTCAATTTCGGCAACGGGGTCGTATTCTAACCGCGTCGATCCCTGTCGCTGCGAATGCGCCGGACGCCCCTCCGCTCCGGCGCATTCCTTTTGATGCAGGGCAACTATTCAGATCAGCTAAGCGACCCGGACGAGCCCTGAGGAGATGTGGGGCGACATTGCATCGCTGGACGATTGCCGCCGGTCCGCCCGCCGACCACGTGCAATCAGAAGGCCGCTGGCGTCGTCGAGATGACCATCCAGGAGTTCGCAGCCGAGCAAACGGTCGCGCTCCACAGGCCCCGGCATCAGCACTCCACCGGTCTTTTCGGCTGAGAATCCAAAACGGGCATAGTAGGGCGCGTCGCCGACAAGAATTATCGCGCTATGCCCCAGTTCAGCAGCCTGCGCCATGGCATGTCGCATCAGGGCGGACCCAATGCCCTGCCCAGACGCCGAAGGTTCAACCGCCAGCGGCCCGAGCAGCAGCAGGGACTTTTCCCCGCAAGCAACATCCCACAAACGAACGCTTCCGGTGACGGCCCCAGAGCCGCTGCGAGCGACAAAGGCAAGCCCGGCTGATGGCAGCCTGCCGCGACGGAGCTTCTCCGAGCTCTTGCGCTTGCGACCCTCGCCCATGGCACGGTCGAGCAGAGCTTCCCGTGCGTTCGCATCCGAGCCCAGTTCCTCGTCAATGGCAAAGCCCGCTTCACTGAGAATCGTGAGTTGTGCAGTCATCGGGTGCTCCGTTCCCGGCCCTGCCGTCAGGGCCAAATTAAGACAGAGCATCGTACGGCCACTCACAGAATCCGGCCTTTGGAGGAACCGGACAACGGTGCGGACGCTTGATGCGTCGATGGACCATGCCTTGCCAGGCGATGATCCGCTCATGTCTGCCTTGGATTGGAGGGAAGACCCGACCGCACGTTCGGCAATGAAGGTGTGCCTCTTCAGTAACCCCGGCTGTTGGAAAGCCGGCAGACACCAGAAAGGCCCGCACCGTCGTTGCTTCAAGATGTCCTCGCTCCACCGGTTGGCCGGAGAAACGACTGGAGGGGTTAATTCCAGGTACCTTACCGAATCCTCACCATATCGAGGGTCGGCGGACACCCACAGGCACGTGCGACTTTGGGCAGAATGCAAATATGAGGTACAGGTGTCGCAATCAAGAGTTTTCTCGGCCACTCCTTGAAAAACAGTTTCCTTGAACGAATATCGGTTAACTGTTCGCTGTACGATGACAATGCCTGCGCCGCCTCCGGCGCGAAACTCAGGGATCTGCCTTACATGGACACTTTGACCCGCATTCGCGCCTTTATCGATGTGGTCGAGGCCGAAGGATTTTCTGCAGCCGCCCGCAAGGTCGGCCGCTCCAAGGCGCTCTTGTCGAAATATGTCCGCGAGCTTGAAGATGATCTCGGCGCCTTGCTGCTCAACCGCACCACACGTCAATTTTCACTCACAGAAGCCGGTCATACCTATTACCGGACCGCCTCGGACATTCTCAAGGAAATCGACAACCTCGCCGATCTTGTCCGCGAAGGCTCGAAGGATCTCAAGGGCCGCATCCGGGTGTCGGCGCCACGAACCTTCGCTGACGCCGACATCGGCCGCTCGCTGATTGATTTTGCCGCAGCCCATCCGGACGTGACGCTGGAGATCATTTCAGACGACCGCTTTGTCGATCTCGTCGAGGAAGGATACGACGTGGCAATCCGCATCACACGGCTTGAGGATTCGGGTTTGATCGCCCGAAAACTCTCGGCGTTCTCGCTGATCGCCTGCGCCTCGCCTGAGTTTCTCGAACAGCACGGGCCGATCACGCATCCTTCCCAACTGGCCGGCATGCCCTGCATTGTCGATACCAATGGCCGGACGCTGAACAACTGGCCTTTCGAAAACAAGGATGGATCCGTTTTCTCGGTGTCTGTGCATGGCCGGCTTGAGGTCAACAGCCCGCTGACTGCCATGCGCGCGGCTGAAGCCGGCCTCGGCGTCGCCGTCTTGCCGGATTTTATTTTCAAGGAGCGTCAGGACCAGGGAAAGCTGGTGCCGATCCTTGCAGACTATCTTCTGACCGACCGTGGGATTTATGCGATTTACCCGCATCGGCGCTATCTTCCGGCCAAGGTTCGCGCTTTTGTCGATTTTCTGAGCCAGTGGTTCAAAACCAATCCTTGAATTGGAGGGTGATTCCTATTGTCGCGGGATCTGGCGCTTGTCGAAATTTCGTCCATATTTGCTGCCAAGGGAAACATCCATTCGAGACCAACAGATCGGCGCACCATGACCCCTTACCTGATGCCGCGACTGCCTGCCCTCGCGGCTCTTGCAGTCTTGCTGGCTCCGGCCCCCGCCTTGGCGCATCCGCATGTCTTCGCCGATGCACGGCTGGAGATCGAGACCTCGGCCGATGGCCATATCACTGAATTGCGCAATGTCTGGCGGTTTGATGAGGTTTTCTCGTCCAGCGTCATCATGGATTTCGACATGAATTCGGATCTGCAACTCGACGCTGAGGAACTCGCCAGCATCGGCGATATGGTCACCCAGTCCTTGGCCGAGTTCGACTATTACACCACCGTCACGGTCAATGGGAAAGACATCAAAACCTCGCTTCCCGAGACGATTAAGGTTGATTATCAGGACGGGCAATTGCTGATGTTCTTCGCCTTGGTCCCCGAAATGAGCATGCCGCTCAGGGGCAAGATTACTGTCGGCGTGTTTGATCCAACCATGTATGCGGCTCTTGATTTCATCAATGATGAGGACATGGCGGTGACGGGTGGCGCCGTCGGGCAGTGCACCCGCACGGTCGTCCGCCCGGATCCCGATGAAATCATTGCGCAGAACCAGGCGTCCTTGACCGAAGCCTTTTTTGAAACAACTGAGAGCGGCGACCTTTCCAAGCTGCTCGCGACCCGGCTGGAACTGGAATGCAAATGAGCAAGTTGGCCGGTCGTTTGATCCTGGCCACGGCCATTGGCTTTGTGCTCATGGCCGGGGCGGCGCATGCGCAATCCTCGCTCGGAATCGGCTCTGCCGAGCCGTCTTTTTCACCGAACGGCTTTGGCGGCTCGTTCCTGAATTGGATCAATCAGCATCAGCAAGCGTTCTACAGATCCCTGACAGGGTACCTGAAAGCCATGCGGACCGATCCCTGGCAGATGTGGGGACTGATCGGCCTGTCGTTTCTTTATGGCGTGTTCCACGCCGCAGGCCCCGGCCACGGCAAGGCGGTAATCTCCTCCTACATGATTGCCAATGAAGTGGCGCTCAGGCGTGGCGTGTTGCTGGCGTTTTTGTCCTCCATGCTGCAGGCTGTAACCGCAGTGGCGGTGGTGGGCGCCGCCTATTACCTTCTGCGCGGCCTGGCGATTTCGATGACACAGGCGACGCATTTCATGGAAGTCGCCAGTTACGCGCTGATCGCTGCCTTTGGCTTCTGGCTGCTCAGCCGAAAGCTCGTTTCCTTGAGAAGCAGCCAGCCTTTGGCGGTGTTAGCATTAGCGCAACCGCACGCCCACCACGAGCATCATCACGCTCCTCATCAACATCACCACGAGCACGATCATCATGCCCATGGACATGATCACCATCATTCCCACGGCGACGCCTGCTCCAGCTGCGGCCATGCTCACCTCCCCGATCCCAGCCTGATCTCCGGCCGGGACTTCAGTCTGCGCGAAGCCTGGGGCGCTGTTGTGGCGGTCGGGCTCAGGCCCTGTTCGGGCGCCCTGATCGTGCTGACATTTTCAATGTTGAACGGGCTCTGGCTGGCGGGAATCATGTCGGCGTTCGCCATGGCGATCGGCACCGCGATCACCGTGTCGGCACTGGCCACGATGGCGGTCATGGCGAAGGGTGCAGCCGTACGCCTGGCCGGCGCCTCGATGGGCGGCCATGTCGGCACGATGATCGAGATCCTCGGCGCGACCACCGTTATGGCTCTCGGACTGCTTCTTCTGGCCGCATCGCTGCAGACCTGAGCGGAAGCTAGTCCCGGTGTTCCTCGCGTTTCTGCTGGCGCTTTCCGCGCAGCCAGAACACGGCAAAAAACGCCAGCACGAAGAAGATTCCCAGTGCATAGGACAGCCATGGCGACACTTCGGACAGCGACATCATCATCGCCGGCATGTAATAGAAGATCAGCCCAGTGACGCCGAGAATGACGGCAGCCGCAATGGCGGAAGATCGGTTTGAAGTCCCGCGCTCACTCATGGTTCATGGCTCCATCTGCAGCGATCGCGGGACCCTGCGACTGACGGGTTATGGAATGAGCCATGGCCTTGCACTCAACTTTCATCAATCTTCCCTCTCCGGATCATGTCCGGTTTCCGGCACTCTCGCCGACATGTGAACCACGACACGACCGGCCTTTTGTTCTTCATGGTCGATCGTAAAGCCCACCCTCTTGTACCACGCCAGAGCGGGATTGAGACTGTTAGTGATCAGCCCAACCCTATTTAATCCCAACTCCCGCGCCCGTTCGAACGTTGCCTCAAGCAACAAGCGGCCGCGACCTGATCCTCCCGCTTGTGGCGCGGTGGCAATCGATTCGAGAAACAGCCGGTCCGGCATGATCCGCAGGATCAGCACGCCAATGAGCACCTTCGCATCCTCATCAAACCAGACCTCGCACTCATCCAGAATCGCGCCGTAGTCCCATTCAAGCGGGATCGCCCGCGCCCCCACCGCAACCTCGGTACGCGTATAAGCAGCGTGCTGGAAATCCTCAAGCAACTGGCGTTCATCAGCCATTGCGCGCCGGAGGCCCATCATGGTGCTGCCTGCCTCATATCTTCCAGCCGAACCACTTGCTGTCCGTCGGGACCAAAATTGAAGGGATCTAGCCAAGCTTCAAATGCCCGTTTGAGTGCCGGCCACTCACCATCGATCATCGAAAACCAGGCCGTGTCGCGGTTGGCGCCCTTGGAGACGATATGCTGGCGGAACACGCCCTCCAACGTGAACCCGAGACGGACCGCCGTGACCTTGGATGGCGCATTGTCGTTGTGACATTTCCATTCGTAGCGGCGATAGCCGAGAGCCTCGAACACGTGCCGCGCCATCAGATAATGCGCTTCCGTCGACATCGGCGTCCGGGCCATCGCGGCGCCGTGCGCAACCGATCCGACCTCGACCACACCGTTGGCGGGATCGGCGCGCATGAGGGACGCCATCCCGACAATCTCTCCAGTGCGGCGGCTGCGGAAGATACTTACCACCATGCCGGCCCGGATATTGGCGTCGAGCCAATCGGAGAGCTGTCCGGGGGCATCGTAGGGTCCATTCGGGAAATAACGAATGAGCTCGTTGATGCCTGGGCCGCCCATGGCTTCCCACAGCGCGGCTTCATGCACATCGCGGCGGAACGGCTCGATCATCACATACCGCCCGGTAACCGAGAAGCCCTCGGGTGCCGGGCGGGATGTCCAGTTGCTTAAATCGCTCATTTGTGTTGCCTGAATTGAATTTCGCGCCGGGATAGGACATGAGTTGCCTCGACAAAACAACTGCCGGGAGAGGAAAAAACGCCCATGATACAGCCAGTCGCAGCTTTTGATCGCATAGGTGAGGAAAACGCCTTTGCCGTGCTCGCCCGCGCCACCGACCTCGCCAACCAGGGCCGCGATATCATCAATCTCGGCATCGGCCAGCCGGACTTCAAGACGCCGGCGCATATCGTTGAGGCGGCGGTGAAGGCTTTGCGCGACGGCCATCATGGCTACACACCCGCCAACGGTCTGCTGCAGACGCGCGAGGCGGTGTGCCGCAGGACCCTCACCATGACTGGGGTGGAGATCTCTCCGGACTCGGTAATGATCATGCCTGGCGGCAAGCCCACCATGTATGCCGCGATCCGGATGCTGGGCGAACCCGGTGTCGACATTCTCTACCCCGACCCGGGCTTTCCGATCTACCGCTCGATGATCGAGCATGTCGGCGCGCGTCCGATTCCGGTACCCATGCGCGAGGAAAACGGCTTTGCCTTTTCAGCGGAGGAGACGCTCGCCCTGATCACGCCTGAGACCCGGTTGCTGATCCTCAATTCGCCGGCCAACCCGACCGGCGGCGTCACCCCGAAGGCCGAAATCGACAAGCTGGTGGCGGGCCTTGCCGCCCATCCGCAGGTCGCCATTCTGTCCGACGAGATCTACGACGTCATGACCTATGACGGCGAGAGCCACACCTCACTTCTCACCTATCCCGATATTCGCGATCGGCTGATCGTACTCAACGGCTGGTCAAAGACCTGGGCCATGACCGGTTGGCGCATGGGCTGGTCGATCTGGCCCAATAGCCTGATCGGTTACGCCCGCAAGCTCGCCGTCAATTGCTGGTCCTGCGTCAATGCGCCATCGCAATTTGCCGGAATTGCCGCTATCGATGGCCCTCAGGACACAGTTACCGAGATGCTCACGGCCTTTGATCGCCGCCGCAAGCTTGTCACCGACCTGCTCAATGCCTTGCCCGGCGTCTCCTGCGTGCTGCCCAAGGGCGCGTTCTACGCGTTTCCGAACATCTCGGCCACCGGCTGGAAAGCCAAGCCGCTTGCCAGCACATTGCTGGATGAAGCCGGCGTCGCGCTGATCGGCGGGCCTGATTTCGGGGTGCTGGGCGAAGGCTATATCCGCGTCTCCTGCGCCAATTCCGATGACAACATCGAAAAAGCAATTGTGCGGGTCGGGGAATTTCTGGAAAAGCGGAAGCCCTGAACGGGTCGAGGGCGGCTTTCGCCGCCCTCATCGTCATGCCGTTCTTCTTGGGAGGAGTGGAGAGGCATGTCTGATCATTAGACTGAGCTAAAACAGTTAATGCGGCGTTAACCAGGAATGATGTGTTTTAGCCCTGCCGCCAATGCGGCCGGTCAGAGCCGGGCCGTCAGCAGCTTCAGTCCGGCAAAGCCGAACGCCACTGCGAATGCGCCCTCGAACCAGCGCCTGAGGCGTATATAGACTCCTACAACCCTCGGATTGGAGAAAAGTACGGCATAGGCGATGAATATGCCCATGCTCTGCAAACCGACAAGAAGCACCACGGACGCTATCTCCCACCTTGTTGCCGTGACCGGCACGCCGACCGAGTAGAGGGCGCCAAAAAACAAGATGGCTTTCGGATTGGTCAGATGCATCGCCAGCCCCTTGCCATAGGCGCTTCGATGGCTTCGCGCCGTCACGGAACGGAGTTGGGTCCGTGTTGGCGACAGGGCGCTGCGGGCGCTCCTGTAGGCAAGAAACAGCAAATATCCGGCGCCAAGGTACCTCAACAGCTCAAACACCCACGCATTGGCGAACATGAGAGCGCTCAAACCCAGAGCGGCAGCAATCGACCAGATCCAGGATCCAGAGGAAATGCCTGCCACCAGGGCAAGAGCCTGCCCACGCCCATGCGCCATAGCGGTGCCGGCGATTGCCAGCGTGGAAGGTCCGGGACTACCTGCCCCCAGGAATGCTGCAGTGATGATCAGGGTATAGTTGATGTGCTCGAACATGATGCGGTGACGATGCCACCCCGGATGCAGCCGAGCAACGCGGCCAACCATGATACTTTCTGCAGTCCATCATTCCCGATAGTGATGGAACGCGTAGCTTCAAGAGAAGCCATTGGCATGGTGCTCTCCATCCGGGCTTGAGCGGGATCCGCGTGGATGGGCGGACACTCATCGTACCGCTCAGGACGATCTCAGTCGGCGCCTCTGACAACCGCTCCGGGCTTCACGAGCCGTTTCTGGATTGCCCAGACGAGCACGGCGGTTCCCAGCCCGATGGCATCGGTGAGGAAGCCTGAGTGGATCATCGAGATTGCTGCCACGATGAGTACGCCTCTGAGCACGATGTTCAGATTGCCGAAGTACCACCCCTGTACCGCTGAAGACAGCAGGTAGACGCCGAGAAGCGCGCCCAGGACAACGTGAATGATGTCCAGCGGTTCTCCCTGCATTAGCAACTCGGGCGAGGAGAAAAACATGAAGGGCACGATGAAGGCTGCCAGACCCATCTTGAAGCTCTCGACGCTCGTCTTCATCGGATCCGATCGTGCGATGGCCGCTCCCGCATAGGCGGCAAGGGCCACCGGCGGCGTAATGGCCGACATCACCGCGAAGTAGAAGATGAAGAAATGCGCCGTCAGCGGTTGAATTCCCATGGTGATCAACCCTGGTGCGATGACACTTGCCGCCACGGCATAGGCGGCGGTCGTGGGCATACCCATACCCAGGATGATCGAAACGATCATGGCGAAGAACAGCGCGAGGAGTTGGGTGTTGGAGGCGAGGCCGAGCAACAGCGAGGAGAAGCGGGTTCCAAGCCCAGTCAGAGCGATCACACCAACAATGATGCCTGCCGCGGCACAAACCGCGACCAATTGCAGTGTCATCTTTGTGGAGATCTCAAGCGCGAAGAGGATTTCCTTCACACCCATCTTGTAGGGCGTCAACCAGGACACCACGACGGCTGCCCCCATTGCGAGAGTACCGGCGCGGATCACCGAATAGCCCATGAACAGCGCACCGATCAGGATGATGATCGGGATAAACAGGAAGACTTGGCGTGCCAGACGGCTGAATTTCGGCAGCTCGTCGCGCGGCAGTCCCTTCATGTTGTATTTTTGCGCCGCCAGATCGACGTTGAAATAGACCGAAACGAAATAAAGCAGCGCCGGGATGATCGCCGCAACCACGATCTCGGAATAGGCGATGCCGGTTATTTCCGACATGATGAAGGCGCCCGCTCCCATGATCGGCGGCAGAATCTGCCCGCCAGAGGAGGCCGCCGCCTCGATCGCTGCGGCGGTTTGCGGTTTGTACCCCACTTTCTTCATCAGCGGGATGGTTAGCGAACCGGTGGCCACGACATTGCCCGCCGAGGTGCCGTTGATCATTCCCATCAGGCCGGAGCCGAAGACAGCCACCTTGGCCGGGCCGCCCCGCCGGTCACCCGCAACGGCAAAGGCGAAGTTGACGAAATACTCGCCGACGCGGCTGGCCTGCAGGAAAGCGGCAAAGGCCACGAACAGGATGATGTAGGTGGACGAGATCGCCGTTGTCGGCCCCAGGATGCCCTGGTCGGTGAAGATATAGGTGAAGAAGCGCGTGACGCTGTAGCCCTTGTGATAGAGTATGCCCGGCAACCACGGTCCGACGAAGCTGTAGATCACGAAGATCGAGGCGATGATGACCAGCGCCATGCCCGCCATGCGGCGGGTCAATTCAAGAATGAGCACCACGCCGATCAGCGCCGCCCACATGTCGGCTTCCTTGGCCAGGGCCGTACCCGCGCGCAGCCGCAGGAAAGGCGCATGGTGGATGATGTAGAGGGTGGTGGCGATGGCCGCAAGCGCAAGGGCGATGTCGGCAAGGTCAATATGCGCGCGCCGAGCGTCAGGCATGAACCAGCCGACCAGCAGGATCCAGACAGTTCCCAAGGCCAGCGGGACACCGAAAGTCCAGCGCCAGGCCAAAGCATTGGCCGCCTGATCTATGCTGGGCGCCAAGCCAAACCAGGGCAGCAGCACCTGCACCAGGGCCACAAGGATGAGGCCAACTCCCGGCAGGATCAGCAGGTCGCGGCGGCGCCGGTTTTCCCCGTCAACCTCGGTAAATGTCAGCGACGAAAACAGCAGGAAGCCGATGACCAATCCGCCGCCGACATGGATTAGGCGATAGGTCCATGTCTCGAGCGGATAGAGGTTCATCACCCCGATGTGGAAGGCTGTGTAAAGAACGCACAGCGCCGACAGGATCAGTCCGGTTGTCCCGGCGGGCTTGCGCTGGTTGGCTGAGAAGATTTCATTGTCGACGCCTGCCGCGATTGCTGCATCGGCCTCGTTAGGTGCTGGCGTTGTCATGCATTCCTCCCCCCGGAACGGCTTTGTGAAAGGGCGCCCCTTGTGCAGGGGCGCCCGCAGGTCACGGTGTCCGAGACCCGTTTACTTGAGGGTGTCGGGGATGGTGATCCCTTTTTCCTCGAAGTATTTCACCGCGCCGGGGTGGAACGGCATGAAGGTGTTCTTGTCCCAGTTCTCAGGAATGGTCTCAGATGCCGTGGCGTGGATCTGAAGCATGCGCTCATTGTTGTCGAGCGCGAGCTTGGTGATCTCGTAGGCAAGACTGTCCGGCATGTCCTTGTGTGCAATGGCGAAGTTCCACAGCGCGACCGTATTCTGGTCATAGTCATGGCCGGCATAGGTGCCCGACGGGATGACGAACGGCGCCATGGCAGGATAGGCTTCAAGCACCTTGGCCTGTTCTTCCGGCGTCAACCCGAACATCACCACGTCCTGCTGGGCTGCCAGTTCCGAAAACGCGGCGATCGGCACGCCCGCCGCAAAGGCGAAGGCGTCGATCAGGCCGTCCGACAATTGTCCCGCGGCATCGGCGGCGCCGGCATTGGAGACATTTGCCTCGATGCCCAGTGCAGTGATGAACTGCGGCCAGTAGGTGCCGGGCGTGCCGCCGGCAGGGCCGACCGAGACGCGCTTGCCGGCAAGATCGGACACGGACGTGATGCCCGATGATTTCAGAGCCACCACCTGGAAGGGCGTCTGGTACATCGGGAAAAGGGCGCGGATGTCCTTGTGCTCCAGGCCCGGAGCGAGTTCCGACTTGCCGTTCCAGGCATCATAGGCGGGGCCCATGGTGACGAGGCCCATCAGGTGATCGCCCGTCTGCACCAGAGTCACGTTCTGGACAGGGCCGCCGGTGACCTCGCCGGTCGCGTTCACGCCGAGCGCTTCAGAGATATAGCCGCCAAAGCCATTGCCGTAGACGAAATAGGTGCCGCCCTGCGAGGCGGTGCCGATGGTGAGTTCCGATGGCCAGCCGGTCTTGTCCTGCGCGTACGCGCCGGTCGCGATCACGGCCGCGACAGCGGCTGCGGTGATGGTCTTGATAAACATGTAACCTCCCAAGTAGCTGCGGGAGCCTCCTGCTCCCGCTCGCGCCCGATTTCAATCGCCTCCCAGGCTCGGGCTCAACCGAATACTACCTTTTTTGGGCCGGGTTTCATAGTTCGGGCGGCCAGATGGGTGGAAATCGTAACATTGCGGGGGGAATCATGGGGGGAAAAGGTACGCTATTGGTCTCCGTCGTCGCTGGCCGCGCCAAACTGCGCCTTGTCCAGTCCGTGTTTCTGCATCTTCTCCCACAAGGTCTTGCGCGACAGCCCGAGGGATTCGTAGACGGGCTTCAGATTGCCCCTGTGGGCGGCCAGTGCAGCCTCGATTTCGCGGCGTTCGAACTCGGCCACCCTCTCGGCCAGCCGCCCCGGCGGATCTTCCGGCACCAGTCCCTCGCCAAGACCAAGGGCATAGCGGTCGGCGGCATTGCGGAGTTCGCGCACATTGCCCGGCCAGTCTCTGGCCGCAAGCTGGGAAATGACCGCCGGCGGAACCTCCGGCGCCGCGACGCGGTGCCGGCGCGCCGCCTCGACCAGAAGCCTCAGGAACAGCAGCGGCACATCCTCGCGCCGGGCTGACAGCGGCGGCACATGCAGGGTCACCACGTTGAGGCGATAGAGCAGGTCGGCGCGGAACCGGCCCGCCTGCACCTCGGCTTGCAGCGGCACGCGCGCGGTCGCCATGAACCGGACATCGAGATCGATCGGCTCGTTGGCGCCAAGCCGCGTCACCGTCCTTTCTTCGATCACCCGGACCAGCTTTCCCTGGAGATCGAGCGGAACCGAGGCAATATCGTCAAGCAGGATCGTGCCCCCGCGGGCATGTTCGAATTTGCCGTAGCGCGCGCGCAGCGCGCCAGCAAAGGCCCCGGGCTCATGGCCAAACAATTCGCTTTCGATCAGTGTCGCTGGCAGGGCGGCGCAATCGATCGTGACCAGAGGTCGATTGGCCCGCGACGACAGGTCGTGCAGCGCCCGCGCCACGACTTCCTTTCCGGCCCCGGTCGCACCTTCGATCAGCACATCCGCCTCGGTGGGTCCGATGGTCCGGATGCGCCGGCGCAGGTCGATCATCATATTGGAGCGACCGATCAGGCGCTGTTCGAGATCGTCCACCTGCCCGGCGGCCGCCCTGAGCACCCGATTTTCCAGCACCAGCCGCCGGTGATCGACGGCACGCGCCACGATGTCGGACAATTGGCTTGCGGCGAAGGGCTTTTCGACAAAATCATGGGCCCCGTCCCGCATCGCCCGCACGGCCAGCTGAACATCCCCATGGCCCGTGATCAGAATGACGGGAATATCCCGGTCGATCTCGTGCACGCGGCTCATCAGCGTCAGCCCGTCCATTCCCGGCATGCGGATGTCCGTCAGGACAATGCCCGGGAAGCCGAAGCTGACCATTTCCACGACCCGCTCGGCCGCGGAGAACTCCACCACCTGGAATCCGGCCAGATCGAGCGCCTGCGCAGTGGCGGCGCGCAGATCGGGTTCATCATCGACAAGAAGGACACGCATGGACGTCATTCGGCAGCACTTGGCATGGCGGGGGAGATCTGAACAGCATTTTCGTCCGAGGCCGTGAGAAGCCGGATCGTGAAGACGGCGCCACCGGCCTGCGACGAAGCGACCTCGATGTCGCCCCCGAAATCCTTGATGATGTTGTAGGAGATCGACAGGCCGAGGCCCAGTCCCTTGCCCACACCCTTGGTGGAGAAGAAGGGATCGAAGATGCGCGGCCTCAATGCCTCGCTGACACCCGGCCCGTTGTCCGAGACGCGAATGACGACATGATCGCCCCCGGCCAGGGCGTCGAGCGTGATCCGCGGAACGTCTTCGCCTTCCGCGGCGTCGGCGGCATTGGAGAGGATGTTGACCAAAACCTGCTGCAATCGGACTGGACCCGCGATGGCCAGGGGGAGATCGGGGGCGATCCGCAGCGTAAGCTCGGCCTTGGCGGCCTTGAGCCGCAGCGTGGCGATTTCGACGGCTGCCTCGATCACATCGGGCAGAGCGACGGCCCCAAGCTTCTGGCCCGGCTTCCGCGCGAAACTGCGCAAATGGCCACTCAGCGTCCCAAGGCGGCTGATCAGGTTGATGATGCGGTCGATATTGGCCCGGGCCTCGCCCGAGCGTCCGCGGTCGAGCAGGACGAGCGCATTGTCGGCATAGGTCCTGGCTGCAGCCAGAGGCTGGTTGAACTCGTGGCTGAGCGCCGCGGACATCTGCCCCAGGGCGGCAAGCTTGCCCGCCTGGACGAGATCCGCCTGCGCCTGCTTGAGCTCGGCCGTCCGCATCTCGACACGCCGCTCCAGATTGGCCTGCGCCTCGGCCTGCAGCTGGAACCGCTCGGTCAGGCGCAGGCGCCGCTGCCAGAGCATGGCGCCCAGTAGCGCCATGACGCCGACCGAGAGCAGGGCCACCACCGCGGCCGTCATCGCCTCGCGACGCGCGGCGACCGTGTCGATCAACACATGAACCTGCCAGTCGGCACGCGGCATCGACATGTCCCGCTGGACGAATTCGCTGGACCCGATCCGAAGCAGATGGCGCGTCCCGTCGTCATGGTCGTCTGCCACGTCCAGCAGTCCGATCGGCGTGTCGGCGTAGCGTCGCGTCGCGGCGATGCGCGCGCTTGCAGCCGCATCAAGCGGACGCAGCACGTGAAACAGCCACTCGGCGCGACTGGACAGAAAGATCACGCCGTCAGGATCCGTGACGAGGACCGCATAATCGCCGCTCAGCCAGGTCTGCTCTATGGCGTCCAGATCAACCTTGAAGACAAGCACGCCGATGATGTCGCCTTCACCCCGCACGGGAGCGCCGAAATAGTATCCGCGCTTGAGGCTGGTCGTGCCCAGCGCAAAGAAACGCCCCGTCCGCCCCAGCATGGCTTCGGAGAAGTACGGCCGGAAGGCGAAGTTCTCGCCGACAAAGGATTTCTCCTGCAGGTGATTGGATGCGGCAATGGTCAACCCGTCCGCAACCATGAGATAGATGTCCGAGGCATCCAGCATGCGCTGGATGCGCTCCAGATACTGGTTTGCCTCAGCGACGAGTGCCTGGTTGCCGGGGTCGGCGGCCAATTGCCGGATCAGCGCCTGTTCGGCGATCAGCGCCGGCAGGCGTTCAAAACGATCAAGCTGGCCGGTTAGCGACGAGCTTGCCAGTTGCAGCACATTGTCCCCGCGGCGGGCGGTTTCCTCCATCACGCGGTCAAGCGTCGCGCGCCACGTCACCCATCCCGCCAGCACCGAAACACAGGCCACCAGCACTGCTGCAATCCACAACCAATGCCGGACCGTTCCCGATGCCATAGCTTCTCCCCTCACTCAGACCGACCTTAACTGCGGGGAGGTCCTCCTGCAACGCGGCTGTGCGGGCGCCGTAAAACCTGCGGGTGCGGAGATCGACGCGGGACGAGGTCCGGGATCAGAATGTGTCCAGGCGACGGGGCTGGCGGGACGGCCCTGAGAAATCAGACCTTTGCAGCCGCCACCGTCGCCTCGATGTGGTCGACAAGCGGATCCGGCAAGCCGAGGCGTCCGGCCAGCAGGTCAAGAAAGCCGCGTTCGGCCCTTGAGTCGGGTTCGATCGTGAGACGTGCCGCGGTGAACAACTCCACCTTCTGCACCTCGGTCGAGGCCGATCTCACGATGCCATCCAGATCAACCGGCTTGGCGAGCTCTTCGTCAAGAAAAGCCATCGCATCTCCGCCCAGCCCCGAAAGAGCCAGTTTGTCGTGAATGCGGACGCGCTCCGCATCGTCGACATGGCCGTCGGCGCGGGCCGCGGCGATCATCACGCGAACCAGCGACAGCGCGAAATCGTCGGTGACCGCTGCAGGGTCGGCCGAAAATTCGGAATCGGACGGCGGTGGTAGCAATTCGGGCTCGCCGACGGTCTGGCCGCTCATCGGATCCTTGCCGGCCTGGTAGTTTTTCCAGGCCTGGTACCCCAAGCCGGCGATCGCAGCCATGCCGCCAAGCTTCAAAGCTGATCCGCCAAGCGCCCGCCCGGTGCCCGTTCCCAGCAGCACGGCGACTATTCCGGTGGCGGCAAGAGGGTTATTCTTGGCGAGTTGCGTGACCTGAGCGGCCTTGTCACGGAAAGTCCCCTGGGTGCCGGGAACGTTGGAGCCGAGAAATTGGTCGAGCAGCGTTTTGGGATCGAACATAAAACCTGGTCCTTGTCTTTCAGAGTGTGGCGGATTTCTTCCGCCACCTATATGCTCAGATAGGAAGGCCAGGAGCCTCTTTCAAACCGTGTTCGCCGAATGTGCTACAGACTAGGCCGACAGCCACGAGGCCTCGGTGGCAAGCCGTGTTATGCCATCCCAATCACCGGCCTCGACCAGGGCCTGAGGCGCGACCCAGGATCCGCCGACACAGATCACATTGGGCAGCGAAAGGTAGTCGCGGGCATTGTCAGGTGTTATTCCACCGGTCGGGCAGAACATGGTACCGGCCAGGGGCGAGGAGAGGGACTTGAGATAGGCGGCGCCGCCTGCCTGTTCGGCCGGAAAGAACTTCAGCACCTCGTAGCCTTCTTCCCTCAGCGCCATGACTTCGCTCGGGGTCGCAGCTCCCGGCAACATCGGCACCGCTGATTTGCGCGCCACGTCAAGAAGCTCCAGGGTGGTGCCGGGGGACACGATGAATTGCGATCCGGCTTCAACCGCCTGGTGATACTGACGCGCATTCAGCACCGTGCCGGCGCCCGGAACCGCTCCCTCGACCTCATCAGCGACCGCCCGTATCGCTTCAAGCGCCACGGGGGATCTCAGTGTGATCTCGATCGCCTTGAGCCCTCCGGCAACCAGCGCGCGGGCCAACGGCACCGCATGGGCGAGATCCTTGATGACGAGCACGGGCACGACAGGCTGCAATTTCAGAATGGAAATGAGGGCTTGGGTCTTGTCACCCATGTCGCTTGTCCTTTCGCGTCATCAATCGGAGCGCACCGAATAGCCTTTCGTCCCGGGATTGTCCATGTTGCCCCAGCTTCACGGGCTCATGTGTGGCTTACTGGCCGATTGCCTGAAACGCACGGACGCGCTATTCCGCGATCATGAAGACACATGAAAAAACTCCCGTATCCAACCAGCCGGTCATTGTCGCAGCGCTCTACCATTTCGCCCGGCTTTCCGGCCATGAGGCGTTGCAGCACCCCCTTGCCGAGTTGTGTGACAGAGAGGGCGTCAAGGGCACGCTGTTGCTGGCCCGCGAAGGCATCAACGGAACCATCGCCGGGTCGCGTTCAGCGATCGACGCCGTGCTGGCGCATCTTCGCGCAATCCCGGGACTTGAACCGCTGGAGCACAAGGAAAGCAGCGCGCACAAGATGCCGTTCAGACGCATGAAGGTGCGCTTGAAAAAGGAGATCGTCACCATGGGCGTTCCCGACATCGACCCGCTCGAGGGCGTCGGCGCCTATGTGGATCCGCAGGACTGGAACAGGCTCATCTCCGATCCGGATACGATCCTGATCGACACCCGCAACGACTATGAGGTCGGGATCGGCACGTTCAAGGGCGCGATCAATCCGGAAACCGGCACGTTCCGCGAATTTCCGGGCTGGGTGGAAACGGCGGGGCTCGATGACAAGACCAAGCCGATCGCCATGTTCTGCACCGGCGGCATCCGCTGCGAGAAAGCCACCGCCTTCATGCGCGCAAAGGGCTATGAAAATGTCTATCACCTCAAGGGCGGCATTCTGAAGTATCTCGAAAACGTGCCGGAAGAGGAAAGCCTGTGGCAGGGCTCCTGCTTCGTCTTTGATGAGCGCGTCGCCATCACCCACGGCCTGCGCGAAAGCGATGAAATCCTCTGCCGCGCCTGCCGCAACCCGGTGTCGCCAGAAGACCAGGCCTCGGAGCTTTTCGAGGAAGGTGTTTCCTGCCCGCATTGCCATGACAGCCGCAGCGAGGACGACCGCGCCCGGTTCCGCATGCGCCACAAGCAGATGCTGGCTGAACGCAAGAAGGCTCTTGCCGATACGGAATCCGCATGAGCAGGCCCACCCAGCGGATCCTGATCGTCGGGGCCGGGATTGTCGGGATCGCGACGTCCGCACTCTTGTCCGAGCAGGGCCATGCCGTCACCGTCATCGACCGCACCGGCATTGCCGAGGAAACCAGCAAGGGCAACGCCGCCGCGCTGGCCTTCTCCGACATCATGCCGCTGGCGTCGCCGAAGATCCTGCTCAAGGCGCCGAAATGGCTGCTCGATCCGCTGGGTCCTCTCTCGATCCGCCCATCCTATCTGCCGAGGCTTGCGCCCTGGCTCTGGCAGTTCTGGAAGGCGAGCCTTCCCGCCCGCCTGCAGACCTCGATCGCAACGCAGACCGCGCTTATGCGGCTGGCCGAAGCCGAAATGATGGCGCTGGTCGAACGCGCCGGCATCGGCAGCATGGTGCGCCACGACGGGTCGCTCGAGCTGTATGAAAGCGAAGCGGAGTTCAAGGCCTCGGCCGATGGCTGGGCGCGGCGCGCAAAGGCCGGCATCGGTTTCGAACATGTCCGCGGCAACCGTTTGGCGGACCTCCAGCCCGGCCTTTCTCCACGCTTCGAAATCGGCACCTTCGTGCCGGGCTGGAAGACCGTGAGCGAGCCGCAACGTTTCGCGCTGGCGCTGTGGGCCCATTCGGAGCGCCATGGCGCTGTGTTCGAGAAGGCCGAAGTCCGGGCGCTGGAACGGCCGGAACAGGGGCCCGCCGTCAGGCTGGCTGATGGAACAGCACGACATGCCGACCGGATCGTCGTCTGCGCCGGGGCCTGGTCGACGCGGCTGATCAATCCGTTGACCCGGCTTCGCATTCCGCTCGACACCGAGCGTGGCTACAACACCACGCTGCCGCCGGGCGCCTTCGATCTCAAGCGCCAGCTGATCTTCGGCAATCATGGTTTCGTCGTCACGCCGCTTGACACCGGCGTGCGCGTCGGTGGTGCCGTGGAACTCGGCGGGCTCGACTTGCCGCCAAATTACGCGCGGTCCAGATCCATGCTCGGCAAGGCCGCCGAATTCCTGCCGGGGCTGAAAACCTCGGGCGGCGTCGAATGGATGGGTTTCCGGCCTTCGCTGCCTGACAGCCTGCCGGTGATTGGCGCCTTGCCAGGAGACCGCTCCATCCTGCTCGCCTTCGGCAACGGTCATCTCGGCCTGACCCAGTCCGCAGCGATGGGCCGCTTGGTCGCCGATCTCGTCGCTGACAAAGCTCCAAGCATTGACATTGCCGCCTGCCGGCCCGACCGTTTCTGAAACCCTATTGAGAGCAAGCCATGGCGCGCAATCGTTTCTTCTGCATCGACGGCCACACCTGCGGCAATCCGGTCCGCGTCGTTACCGGCGGTGGCCCGCAGCTTGCGGGCGACACCATGCTGGAACGCCGGGCGCATTTTCTCGCGGAGTACGACTGGATTCGCACCGGGCTGATGTTCGAGCCGCGCGGCCACGACATGATGTCGGGCGCCATTCTCTATCCGCCGACGCGCGACGACTGCGACATCGCCTTCCTGTTTATCGAAACGTCGGGATGCCTGCCAATGTGCGGCCACGGCACCATCGGCACCGTCACCATGGCGATCGAAAACGGCCTGGTCAGCCCGCGCGAGCCCGGAGTGCTTGCCATCGACACGCCAGCCGGCCGCATCGTCGCCCGCTACCAGCAGACCGGCCGCAAGGTCACCGAGGTGCGGTTGACCAACGTGCCGGCCTTCCTGCATTCCAGCGGGATCAAGACCTGGTGCGAGGGCCTGGGCGACCTGACCGTCGATGTCGCCTACGGCGGAAATTTCTACGCCATCGTCGACGCCCAGGAGAATTTTTCCGACATGGCGGACTACTCAGCCGCCGATCTCGTCCGCATGAGCCCGGCGCTGCGGGACCGCCTCAACGCAGAGCATGAATTCATCCATCCGGAAAAACCCGATATCCGCGGATTGAGCCATATCCTCTGGACCGGGGCGCCAACGCGGCCCGAGGCGATTGCCCGCAACGCCGTTTTCTATGGCGACAAGGCCATCGACCGCTCACCCTGCGGCACCGGAACATCTGCACGGATGGCGCAATGGGCCGCCCAGGGCAAGCTCAAGCCGGGTGATGAATTCGTGCATGAAAGCATCATTGGCTCGCTCTTCCACGGCCGCGTCGAGGCAGCAACAGAAGTGGCGGGCAAGCCGGCAATCATCCCCTCCATCGCCGGCTGGGCGGTGGAAACCGGCCTGAACACCATCACCATCGACGACGAGGAAGACCCTTTCGCCCACGGGTTTGTCGTCCGCTGATCAGGTGCAGGCGGACGGTTTCAGGCCAGCCTGCTGTCCGGCATTTTTGCCTCTGTCCAGACTTCGCCCTTGCAATGCAGGCAGGCGGTTTCCGCACGAGACTGCAGCATCCCGCAGTCGAAGCAACACAGCTTCGGCGAGGGCTCCCCTTCTCTTAACGACGGCTCGACGTGCGGCAGCGGACAAATCTCATGCGGGGGCACGATCGGCATTCCGGCAATCGGCTCCCTGGCGCGGAAGACGCTGAGGTCGCCATTGGCTTCCAGGAACGCGTGCTCGACCTCGCCCAGATTGCTGATGCCTTCGATCCTGAGCAGCGCCAGAACCTCGGCCTTGCCGATGCCGCGGTCCGATGTCTGGTCGGGGTTGAGCCGTCCCGACCGGACGATCCAGTTCGGGATCCCGTTGATCGCGGTCTGCGCCTTGTCCGACCAAAGGATCAGGTAGTCGAGACCCTTGTTGATCAGCACGATCACCGTGATCACCAGCATGGCATGCAGCAGCGGCACATCCGGGTAGAACAGCGAATCCCCGACCGCCGACCCGAGCGCGATCACCAGCAGGAATTCCACCATCGACAATTGCGAGATGCTGCGCCCGCCGATCCAACGGATCAGACCGAAGGTGTAGATATAGATGACGATGGTTCGGAGCAGGATTTCCAGCAGGAATGTCGGCGGCTCTTCGCCCAGCAGCATGCGCGCCCAGTCAAACGGGATGACGGCTTGGTCCATGGGCTCCGGCTCCGGCTGGTTATCTGCGCGACAACGCCGGGCTGCGATCGTGGTTCCCCGACTCTGGAGGAAATCCGCTCAGCCGCCGCGATGCGCCGCGATCAGGTCGCGGTACCAGTAGCCGGACTGCTTGATGGTGCGGACCTGGGTCTCGTAGTCCACATGGACGATGCCGAAGCGCATCGAATAGCCTTCGGCCCATTCGAAATTGTCCATCAGGCTCCAGGCGAAATAGCCCTTGAGCGGGTAGTTGTCGGCAATCAAATCGGCCGCCACGGACATATGGGTGGAGATGTAGTCGAGCCGCATCGTGTCGCTGACCGCGCCATTTTCCACCCCGGTGTTGTCGGCCGCCCCATTCTCGGTGATGTAGAATTCGGGCAGCGTGTAGCGGCCGTAAAGATCCTTGACGATATGGGAAAGCCCGGAGGGTTCGATCTCCCAGCCGATATCCGTCTTCTCCAGCCTGACCGCGGGCGCAGCCGCGACATGCGGGAACGGCGAAGACGGATCGTCGCGGACCCGCATCGGCGTGTAATAGTTCAGCCCCCAGAAATCGAGCGGCTGCCTGATGGTCTCAAGGTCTCCCGCCTTGATGTGACGCAGGAGGTCCGGGCACCCCTCGAGCACGGACTGCGGATAGGCACCCTGGAACAAGGGGCCGAAGAAGGCGCCATTGTGGAAGTCGTTGGCGCGCCCCTCGGCCTTCCGGTCGGCATCGCTGTCACTGCCGGCCATCACGCTCATGGCATTGAGCACGATGCCGGTGGGAATCTCGGGTCGCTCGGCCCGGATCGCCTGCACGCCGAGGCCATGGGCGAGATTGGTCACGTGAAGGGCAGCCATCGCCGCTTCCATGGACCGCTCGCCCGGCGCGTGAACGCCCATCAGGTGGCCGAGATAGACCGAGCACCACGGCTCGTTGAAGGTAACGATCGTATCGAGCCTGTCGCCCAGGCGGCGGGTCACGATCCCGGCATATTGCGCGAAAGCCGATGCGGTCTCGCGGTCGGTCCAGCCGCCGCGCCCCATCAGCGCCAGCGGCAGGTCCCAGTGATAGAGCGTCGCGAACGCCTTGATGCCGCGCGCCTTCAGCCCGTCGACCAGTCTCTCGTAGAAATCGAGGCCCTTTTCATTGAGGGCGCCGACGCCGTCCGGCAGGATCCGCGGCCAGGCAATCGAGAAGCGATAGGCCTGCGCCCCAAGGTCCGACATCAGATCCAGGTCGGCCTCGAGCCGGTTGTAGTGGTCACAGGCCACGTCGCCGCTGTCGCCGCCCCTGACCCGTCCCGGCATATGGGAAAACGCATCCCAGATCGAGGGCTTGCGGCCATCGGTCTGGACGGCCCCCTCGATCTGGTAGGACGCGGTCGCCACGCCGAAAACGAAACTTTCGGGAAAGCGGCGGGCTAGCGTCTGGGGCGAAGTGTCGTGTGTCATTGCGGTCCTGCGAGAAGTGGGAGGAAAACAGGTTTCAGTTGGCGGGAATCCGGTCGACGAAGGCCCGGATGATCTCGGTCAGTTCCACCGGCTTTTCGATGCAGGGCAGGTGCGCGGCGCCGGGGATTTCCTGGTACATCGCGCCGGGGATGAGCCGCGCCAGTTCGCCCACCAGCGCCGGCGGGGTCGAGCCGTCCTCGGTTCCGACCACGCAGATGACCGGTAACTTGAGCGCGGCACTCGACTGGGTGAAATCGCTGTCGCGGATCGCCGCGCAGGTGCCGAGATAGCCTTCCAGCGGAGTTCGCTCCAGCATCATCCGATAACCGGTAAATTCGGCATTGTCGGCGCTGCGATACGACTTTGTGAACCAGCGCTCCAGGATCGCATCGGAAATGCCGGCGATCCCCTGCTCGGTGATCGCCGAGATCCGCGCATCCCACATGTCCGGCGTGCCGATCTTGTGGCCGGTGTCGCACAGGATCAGCGCCCGCACCAGTTCGGGCCGGCTCGCGGCCAGTCCCTGCGCGATCATGCCGCCCACCGACAATCCGCAGACGATCACGTTCCTGGCTTCGAAATGATCGAGCAGCGCGGCGAGATCATTGACGTGATCGTCCATGGTGATCCTGCCCTCACCACATTCGGACAGGCCATGGCCGCGCTTGTCATAAGCGATGATGCCAAAATCTCCCGCAAGCCGAACGATCACGTCGCGCCAGATGCGGTAATCGGTGCCCAGCGAATTGGCAAACACGATGGTCGGCCGGTCCGGAGCCGCACCGATCACCTGATGATGGATGACGATACCGTTCAGGCGGGCAAATTGCATGATGAGGCTTCCTTCCGGAATGATCTGTCTGAGTGGAGGCCTGATTTACGCCACCCAAGGCCCGCGTGCAAACCAATCACGGTTCAGCGAATGCGGCGACCCATCAAATGGACCGCCGCATGTACCTCAAACCTCTCACACATACCGGTTGACGGCGTTTTCCAGATATTCCTGGCGGCCGGATCTCGGCTGCGGGTTGATATCGGCCTGTGCAACATAATCTGCGATGTCGGAGAGCGTATGGGAGCCGTCGAGCATCTTCTTTGCCTCAGGCGAATCCCAGCCGGCATAGCGCTTTTCGACGAACCGTGTCAGCACCCCGTCCTCGACCATCTTCGCTGCCGCTTTCAATGCCCGCGCGCAGGTGTCCATGCCGCCGATATGGGCATAAAGCAGGTCTTCCGCATCGAGCGACTGGCGGCGCAGCTTGGCATCGAAATTGGTGCCGCCGGTCGAGAAGCCGCCGCCCTTCAGGATGGCATAGTAGGCGAGCGTCATCTCCGGCACATTGTTGGGGAACTGATCGGTGTCCCAGCCGGACTGGTAATCGTTGCGGTTCATGTCGATGGAGCCGAAGATCCCGAGCGCCTGCGCCAGTTCCAGTTCATGCTCGAAGGAATGACCGGCGAGAATCGCATGGCCCTGTTCGATGTTGACCTTGACCTCGTTCTCCAGCCCGTGCCGCTTGAGGAAGCCGTAGACTGTGGCGACATCGTAGTCGTACTGGTGCTTGGTCGGCTCCTGCGGCTTCGGCTCGATCAGGATCGTGCCCTTGAAACCGATCTTGTGCTTGTACTCGACCACCAGGTTGAGGAACCGGCCGAGCTGGTTATCCTCGCGCTTGAGATCGGTGTTGAGCAGCGTCTCGTAGCCTTCGCGCCCGCCCCACAGAACATAGTTCTCGCCGCCCAACTTGTGGGTGGCGTCGATGCACGACTTCACCGTCGCCGCGGCGAAGGCGAAAACGTCCGGGTCAGGATTGGTCGCCGCCCCCGACATGTAGCGTCGGTGCGAAAACAGATTGGCGGTGCCCCACAACAGCTTGACGCCGGTCGCTTCCTGCTTGCGGGCGAAATAGTCGACAATCTCGTCGAGATTCTTCGTGTTCTCGGCAAAGTTCGCCCCTTCGGGACGGACATCCGCATCGTGGAAGCAATAGAATGGGCTTCCGAGAGCGGAGAACATTTCGAAGGCGACGTCAGCCTTCAGCTTGGCCAGTTCCATCGAGTCCTGGGGATACCAGGGACGTTCGAAGGTGCGTCCGCCAAACGGGTCGCCGCCTTCCCAGGCAAAGGAATGCCAGTAGGCGACGGCGAAACGCAGATGGTCTTCCATCCGCTTGCCCATGACGGTCTCGTCGGCGTTGTAATGGCGGAAGGCGAGCGGATTGGTGCTGTCCGGGCCTTCATATTTGATCTTGGTGACGTCGCCGAAAAATCCAGTGCTCATGACATGGCTCCTTTGATTGCAGGATAGACGGAGCGATACCGCCCATAGGCCTCGTCAAAGGCTGAAGCGAGATCGCGATTGGGTTCGATGGTGGAATCGGTTGCGGGCTGTGTGCAGACCGAGAAAGGATCGGCGTTCTCCGCAGCAATAAGGCCAAGCCGGGCAGCGCCGAACGCCGCGCCGAAATCACCACCCTCGGGAATGTCGACCGGCAGGTTCAGCACCGTGGCCAGCGCTTCGAGCCAGTACATGGACCGCGATCCGCCACCGATGGCGGTCACCCGCGTGAGCGAGGTGCCGGCCTGCGCCAAGGCCTCCAGACTGTCGCGGAATGCAAAACTGACGCCCTCCACCACCGCGCGGGTCAAAGCCACGCGGTCTGATTCATGCCCGAGACCGGCAAAGCAGCCACGAATGGCAGCGTCATTGTGCGGCGTGCGCTCGCCGGACAGATAGGGCAGGAATAGGACCGACCCCGGCGCTTCCAATGTCTCGCCGAGCTCGGAGGTAAGCACTGCAGGTTCGGTCGAGGTCACGCCCGAAAGCCAGTTGAGCGAATCTGTCGCCGACAGGATCACCCCCATCTGGTGCCAGGTTCCCGGCAGCGCGTGACAGAACGCGTGCACCGCGCTGTCGGGATTTGGCAGATAGCGGTTGTTGGCGGCAAACAGCACCCCCGAGGTGCCGAGCGAGGCAAAGGCGTGATTGTCGCCCACCGTTCCCATGCCGCAGGCCGACGCGGCGTTGTCGCCCGCTCCGCCGGCGACGGGAATGCCGGCCGGAAGTCCCAGTTCAGAAGCCACGTCGGCACGCAATGCGCCGGCACGCTCCGTGCCCTCGACCAGCGCCGGCATGTGGCTGCGGTCAAGACCGGTGGCCGCGAGCAGGCCATCGTCCCAGGCGCGTTTGCCGACATCGAGCCAGGAGGTTCCGGCGGAATCCGACATCTCCGAGATTGCCTCGCCGGTCAGCCAGAGCCGCAGATAATCCTTGGGCAGCAGAACCTTTGCCACGCGGGCGAAGGCCTCGGGTTCATTCTCAGCCATCCATTTCAGTTTCGGTGCAGTGAAGCCGGGGAACACGATGTTGCCGGTCAGCCGCCGGAACTGCGGATCGGCATCGAGTACGGCCGCTTCCTTGTGACTCCGCGTGTCGTTCCACAGGATGCAGGGCCGGATCACCTTGCCGCTGCGGTCTATCGTCGTGGCGCCATGCATGTGGCCCGACAAGCCGATGCCGCGCACCTTGGCAAGATCCGCCGCATGGGTCTTTGCAAGTTTGGCCAAGGCCGCCCGCGTGGCCGCTATCCAGCTGTCGGGATCCTGTTCCGACCACCCGGGATGCAGCCGCTGCACGCTCAATGGCGCGCTTGCCGAACCAAGGATGCGCTGGTTGCCATCGATCAGCAACGCCTTGAGCGACGAGGTTCCGAGATCAAGCCCGAGATACATGGCGGCAAATCCTTTCAGAAATCTGGTGGACGCGAATTGAGCAACAGGTCATGGCAAATTGTCCTTGAGAAAAACATCTATGCGGATCCGCTCCTGGGCGCTCAATGGATTGAGCCCGTCAGCATAGGCCTTGAGCACGCGGATTGCACTGCGCACCTCGTGGCCGCAATCCTGATTGATGACCGCGTCAAAAACACCATCGGCCAGCGCCTGGCGGGAATGCCGGGTCACTTCATGGGCAATTACGGCGGGCCTGCGCGGCTTGCGCGCCGCTATCGCCTCGATCAGTCCGCGATTGCCTGCGCCCAGATTGTAGATCGCGATAATGTGCGGGTCCGCATCAAGCGCCGCCCCGACAGCCGATCGGACGGCATCGGCGTCATCATTGGTTTCCACCGGTCCGATGATCTCGAGCTCGGGGAACTCGCTTTTCAGAACCGCCGCGAAGCCGGAGGCCCGGTCCATGTGATCGGACAGCTTCAGCGAGCCCGCCACCACCAGCACCTTGCCCGGGCGTCCGGCACAAAACCGTCCAATCAGATTTCCGGCGGTGCGGCCGGCCGCGATATTGTCGATGCCGCAAAAATGCACCCGCCGGGAGCCTGGCAGGTCCGAAACGAGTGTCGCCACCTGAACGCCCTGATCGATCAGCCGGTCGACCGCAATCCGCACCTCTTCGGTGTCGGTGGCAACCAGCGCCACTCCTGAGACAGACTGCGGGTCAAGCGCATCCAGAACACGCACGATGGCGCCGGAATCAAACGGCGGAACGGTTTCGATCCGGATTGATGTCCGCTCCACGGAAGAACGACCCATAGCTGCGGCAATTTCCGCCTCGAGCACCCGCATGAAGCTGTTCGGTCCGGCAGGGATGACGAACACAAGGGGATAGATCCGTCGGCGGGCAAGGTTCGCGGCCATGACATCGCGGACATAGCCAAGCCGACTGACTGCGGTCTCGACCTTCTCGACCGTCTGCCTGCGCACCCCCGGCCGGCCGTTGAGCACCCGGTCAACGGTCGCCAGGCTGACGCCTGCCTCTGCAGCAATGTCATGCACGGTTGGCCGCATCAACTCCTCCTGGTCGGGTTCTAGACCAATATTTGAGGTACGTAAATCAGAAATCCGGTCGGATGCGGATGCTGTTTGCGCAATGATAAAGGCGCCCGCCCCGCCTTGGACCCCTATACTTGACGCAACGGGCGCAATATGGCCTAAGGCAGCGCCTGCCGTTCACCGCCGCGCCTTGCCTGGCCGCAGCGTCGCCAGCGGGCGATCGCAGCCGGCAACAGTCGCCGCGCGCACCATTCAACCGGACCTGAAAGCGGGCGAAGACAAGATGGCCAACAACCCAACGCGGGTGCGCATCGCACCGTCTCCTACCGGCGAGCCGCATGTGGGCACCGCCTACATCGCGCTATTCAACTACCTGTTCGCCAAGAAGCACGGCGGCGAGTTCATCCTGCGCATCGAAGACACCGACGCCACCCGTTCGACGCCCGAATTCGAGCAGAAGGTGCTGGACGCGCTCAAATGGTGCGGCCTGACCTGGTCGGAAGGCCCCGATATCGGTGGCCCCTACGGCCCCTACCGGCAGTCCGAGCGCAAGGACCTCTACCTGCCCTATGTCGAGAAGATCGTCGAGAACGGCCACGGCTTCCGCTGCTTCTGCACGCCGGCGCGTCTCGATGAAATGCGCGCTGCCCAGCGAGCCGCCGGCAAGCCGCCAAAATATGACGGACGCTGCCTGTCTCTGAAAGCCGAGGAAGTCACGACCCGCATGCAGGCCGGCGAGCCTTCCGTGGTGCGCATGAAGATCCCCACCGAAGGCTCCTGCAAATTTGTCGATGGCGTCTATGGCGAGGTCGACATTCCCTGGGAAGCCGTCGACATGCAGGTGCTGCTCAAGGCAGACGGCATGCCGACCTATCACATGGCCAATGTGGTCGACGATCACCTGATGAAGATCACCCATGTGGCCCGCGGCGAGGAATGGCTGTCCTCTGTGCCCAAGCACATTCTGATCTATCAATATCTGGGCCTCGAGCCACCGGTATTCATGCACCTGTCGCTGATGCGCAACGCCGACAAGTCCAAGCTGTCCAAGCGCAAGAACCCGACATCGATTTCCTACTACGCAGCACTCGGCTATCTGCCCGAAGCGCTGATGAACTTCCTCGGCCTGTTCTTCATCCAGATCGAGGAGGGCGAGGAAATGCTGACGATGGATCAGCTCGCCGGCAAGTTCGATCCGGAGAACCTGTCCAAGGCCGGTGCGATCTTCGATCTTCAGAAGCTCGACTGGCTCAACGGCCGCTGGCTGCGCGAAGGCATCTCGGAAGCCGAATTCGTCGCACGTGTGCTTGACTGGGCGCGCGAGAACAATCGCTTCGGCGAAGGCATGAAACTGGCGCAGTCGCGCATCACCAAGCTCTCCGACCTGCCGGACCTCACAGGCTTCCTGCTCAAGGGCGACCTGGGACTGACCGCATCGGATTTCGCGGGCATCAAGAAAGTCTCGCTCGAAGACGTCCTCCAGATCCTGCAGGCAGTCCAGCCCGATCTCGAAACCATCTTTGAATGGAATGCCGACAGCATCGAAGCGGAACTGCGCGCCATCTCCGAGCGGACCGAGATCAAGTTGCGAAACTTGCTCGCCCCGCTTTTCATCGCGGTTTCGGGCTCCTCACGGTCGCTGCCGCTGTTTGATTCCATGGCCATTCTCGGCCGCTCCGTCGTACGCCAGCGTCTCAAGCAGGCGGAAGTTGCCGTCAAGGCCGGGGTGGACGCAGCAAAAGCAAACAACGGATAATCCAATGACCGACACCACAACCGAACCCGGCCTGTCATCCGATGTCACCGAGGTCCGCGCGCAGAAGCTCGCGAAATTGCGCGAAACCGTGGCCGAGGTCTATCCGGCGCATTTCCACCGCACCCTGACCAATTCGGAACTGGCGGAGAAATACGCCGACATTGAACCCGACACCCTGACCGGTGACATCGTCACCGTTGCCGGCCGGGTCTATTCGTCGCGCAATTCCGGCATGTTCATGGACATCCACGACGCCTCGGGCAAGGTTCAGATCTTCAGCCACAAGGACACCACGCCCGAAGAGGCGCGCGCGCTTTTGCCGCTGATCGACCTTGGCGACATCATCGGCGTCACCGGCGAAGTCCGCCGCACCAAGCGCGGCGAACTGACTGTCAACGCCCATGAAATCACCATGCTGACCAAGGCGCTGCTGCCGATGCCGGAAAAATGGCATGGCCTGACGGATATCGAATTGCGCTACCGCAAGCGCCACCTCGACATCATGACCAATGAGGATTCCAAGCTGCGTTTCCAGCAGCGATCGAGGATTGTCTCCGGCATTAGGCGGTTCATGGAAGACGAGGGTTTCATGGAGATCGAAACCCCGATGCTGCATTCGGTCTATGGCGGCGCCACGGCCGAACCCTTCAAGACCCATCACAACACGCTCAAGCTCGACATGTATCTGCGCATCGCGCCGGAACTGTATCTCAAGCGGGCGCTGGTTTCAGGCCTCACCGACAAGGTGTTCGAGGTCAACCGCAACTTCCGCAACGAGGGCGTGTCGACCCGGCACAATCCCGAATTCACCATGCTCGAATGCTACTGGGCCTATGCCGATTATGAGGACATCATGGGTCTCGTCGAACGGCTGTTCGAGCGCCTGGCCATGGCGATCCATGGCACCACCGAGATCATGTATGGCGAAAAGGAACTCTCCTTCAAGGGCCCCTTCAAGCGGATCGCCATGCCCGATGCGGTGAAGGATGCAACGGGCATCGACTTTCGCGCGATGGCGACCGATGAAGAAGCTCGCTCTGCAACCAAGGGGGCGGGTTTCGAGATCGAGGAGGACTGGACCTGGGGCGAATGCCTGGCCTTCATCTTCGAGGAAAAGGTCGAATCCACGCTCATTCAACCCACCCATGTGATTGATTTCCCGAAGGACATTTCACCCTTTGCCAAGGAGGTTCCCGGCGAGCCGCGCCTGGTCGAGCGCTTCGAGACCTATTGCAATGCCTGGGAGCTCGGCAACGCCTTCTCCGAACTCAACGATCCCGAGGAACAGCGCAAGCGCATGGTCGAGCAGCTGGAGCAGGCCCATGCCCGCGGCGAAAGCGAAAAGCAGCTCGACGACGAGTTTCTCGATGCCATCGACCAGGGCATGCCGCCAGCGGGCGGCCTCGGCATCGGCGTCGACCGCCTGATCATGCTGCTCACCAATGCGCCGTCAATCCGCGACGTCATTCTCTTCCCGGCGCGAAAGGCCCGCTCGGATTAACCCCTACCAGGGTTTGCCGATCACATTGGTGCAGATGGACGCACGCAGCTTCAGTGACTGGGTGCTTTAGCCGGCTTGTCATGCCCGCCTGCCGGTTCGGCTGTTCCCCCTGCGGAGGCCGTCTTCGGCTCTTCGTCAACCACATCGCCGTCACATCCCTCAACCAGCTCGATCTGCTGATTGACGGCTTCAAGCTCGGTCAAACGCATGTCGACGCGGGTTCCGAAGTAGTACCCTGCTTCCGTGGAAAGGGCATCGATGTAGCGCGCTTCCCAAGGTTTCGTCGTGGCCAGTGTTTTGGCAGGATGCGGCGCATGAACAATTTCGGCGCCAATCGCCTGGCCTCGAAGGTCGGCCCGGGTCGTCGGCCCGCGATGATCGGCAACCTGAACGATGACCAGATCGGGATGCAGCGTCTCAGCCAGATGGCGGGCGATCCGGACCCCGGTCCGAACCCTGGCCAGGGGCTCGACATCGTCGGTGGAGATGACGGCGATCAGACGCTTTTCATTATCGCGCTTGAATTCGGATTGGTAGAGTGTCTTGCAGTGCCCACCGGGTGTATTTGAGAAGCCGGACATCATGCTCGCAGGCGCGAAGACGAGTGCGGCAGTTCCTGAAGCCCCGAGGACAAGCAAAAATCCACCCGCCAGAAGCGCAAGCTTCCGGGAGATCTTGAACGCGTGAAACAATCGGCGCCTTGCAGCGGCCATACGAGGAACACCCTTTTACGCATAACTATATCCTCGCACTATAAGCCCGCGCGCTTTCACAATTGTTAACCCTCGGCACGTTTGACGGCGGGGGTCGCTTCAATCTGGAGCAGGAACCCTAAAACGCCGGTCGATCTCAGCTTCACGTCCCGGAATTGCGAGTTGCATCGGCGAGCGCGCCCGGCGGGCAATCACTTTGCCACGCGCCATCACCAGGAGCCGCGTCGCGCGCAGGCGGATCGCCTCGACCGGGTCGCCGGCGTCGAGAACCACCAGATCGGCCCGCTTGCCTACTTCAAGGCCGTAGTCGTCAAGCCCCATGATCACCGCACTTTCCTTGGTGACCATGTCGTAGCAACGGCGCATCGCGGCAGGGCTCGTCATCTGCGCCACGTGCAGTCCCATGAAGGCCACGTCCAGCATGTCTGCCGTCCCCAGCGAATACCACGGATCAAGCACACAATCCTGTCCGAAGCCGACGCGGATGCCATGGGCGAGCATCTCGGGGACCCGGGTCATGCCGCGGCGTTTGGGATAGGTGTCGTGGCGGCCCTGCAGAGTGATGTTGATGAGCGGATTGGGGATGGCCGCCACTTGCGCTTCCGCCATCAGCGGCAATAGCTTTGAGACGTAGTAATTGTCCATCGAATGCATCGATGTCAGGTGCGATCCCGCCACCCTGCCCTGCAGACCGAGCCGCTGCGTCTCGTAGGCCAGTTGCTCGATATGCCGCGACAGCGGGTCATCCGTCTCGTCGCAATGCATGTCGACCATCAGCCCGCGTTGCGCCGCTATTTCGCAAAGTTCGGTCACGGACGCCCGGCCATCCGCCATGGTGCGCTCGAAATGCGGGATGCCGCCGACCACGTCGACGCCGAGATCCAGCGCCCGGATGGTGTTTTCGCGCGCCGTGGGTGAGCGGTAGAGCCCATCCTGCGGAAAGGCTACAAGCTGCAGGTCGATGTAGTGGGAAATCTCCTGTTTGACCTCAAGCAGCGCCTCGACGGCGAGAAGCCGGTCGTCGCAGACATCCACATGGGTGCGGATCGCAAGCAGGCCCATGGAGGCTGCCCAGTCGCAATAGGCAAGTGCGCGGCTCTTCACCGCCTCATGCGTCAGAAGTGGCTTGAGTTCCCCCCACAATCCGATGCCTTCAAGCAGCGTGCCCGACGCATTGATCCGCGGCAACCCGTAGGACAGGGTCGCATCCATGTGGAAATGTGGGTCGACAAAAGGCGGTGAGACAAGATGGCCGGAAATGTCGATCGTCTCTCCGGCTTCCGCCACGATGCCGGGCGCGATCGCCGCGATCCGTCCGTCAAGGATGGCGATATCCGTGGTGGTCCCGTCGGGCAGCACCCCGCCTTTGAGTAGCATGTCAAAGCTCATCTCTCGCCTTTCTGGTAGGGGATCATCAGCGCCTTGGGATAGGTCGCGCGCCTGGCGACGACGACAAGCGCCACGATCGACAGCACGAAGGGCATCATCAGGAAGATCTGGTAGGGAATGATGCCGCCCGTGATCTGCTGAAGCCGGACCTGATAGGCGTCGAAGGCCGCAAACAGGATTGCCCCGATCAGCGCCTTGCCAGGCCTCCATGAGCCGAACACCACCAGCGCGATGGCAATCCAGCCGCGCCCGTTGATCATCTCGAAGAAGAACGAATTGAATGCCGACATGGTCAGGAACGCGCCGCCGATCGCCATCAGCGCCGAGCCCGCCATCACCGCGCCGATGCGCACCGCCGTCACCGAAATGCCCTGCGCCTCGACGGCCGACGGATTTTCGCCCACCGCCCGCACTGCAACGCCGACCGGCGTGCGGTAAAGCACGAAGGCGACAGCCGCCACCGTGACATAGGCGAGATAGGTGAGCGGCGTCTGGTTGAAGAGCGCCGGTCCGAGCACGGGAATATCCGACAGCACCGGAACCGCGAAAGGTTGGAACGGCTCGATCTTCGGCGGAGAGGTCACCTCGGGCAGCAGGATGCGATAGGTAAAATAGGTGAGGCTTGACGCCAGCAGCGTGATCCCGATGCCGGTGACATGCTGCGACAGTCCGAGTGGCACCGTCAGGAAGCCGTGCAGCAGCCCGAACATCGCGCCGGTCATCGCCGCCACGAACACGCCGGTCCACAGGTCCCCGCCCATATAGACCGTGAACCAGCCGGTGAACGCGCCAGCCACCATGATGCCTTCGATGCCGAGATTGAGCACGCCGGCGCGCTCGCAGATGAGTTCGCCCATGGTGGCGAAGATCAGCGGCGAGGCGATGCGGATGGCGGCGACCCAGAAGCTGGCGGTGAACAGGATCTCGAATGCCTCGGTCATCGTGTCATCTCCAGCGCACGCGGTAGCGCATCAGCATGATCGCCGCGACCATGGTCAGAAGCGAGGTCGCCACCATCACCTCGGCAATGTAGCTCGGCACATTGGCGCTGCGGCTCATGGCGTCGGCGCCGACAAAGATGCCGGCCACGAAGATTGCCGCAGCAATGACGCCGAGCGGATTGAGCATGGCGAGCATGGCCACGACGATGCCGGTGTAGCCATAGCCCGGCGACAGATCGAGCGTCAGATTGCCCTTGAGCCCGGCGACTTCCGAGAAGCCCGCGAGCGCCGCAAGCCCGCCCGACAGAAGCGCCGTCTTGACGATGACCCGGTTGACGGGGATGCCCGCGAAGCGCGCGGCTTCCGCATTGTGGCCGACCGCACGCATCTCGTAGCCGAGCACCGTCTTCTTCATGATCACCCAGACCACGATGGCCGAGACGACGGCCAGGACAAAGCCGAAATGCAGCCGCTTGCCCTGGATCAGACGCGGCAGTTGCGCGTCCGCGATCACGCGCTTCGATTGCGGCCAGCCCAATCCCATCGGGTCTTTCAAAGGCCCCTCAAGCAGCATCGACACAAACAGCAGGACGATGAAGTTCAGCAGCAGCGTGGTCACCACCTCGTCCACCCCGAACCGCGTCTTGAGAATGGCAGGTCCGAGCAGCGTCAACGCGCCGGTCAGCATGGCGGCGATCATGATCAGCGGGATCAGCCCCGCCGAGGGCAGCGTCACCGCGCCGGTGCCCAGCACCACGGTCATCACCGCGCCGAGATAGAGCTGCGCTTCGGCGCCGATGTTCCAGAGCCGCGCCCGGAAGGCGACGGCCACCGCGAGCCCGGTGAAGATCAGCGGCGTGGCGCGGGTCAGGGTCTCGAGTGCTGCAAACTGCGATCCGGCCGCCCCCTTGACCACCAGCCAGAACACCGTGAGCGGCGACGCGCCGGCGATCATCACCAGGACCGAGGAAAATACGATCGTTGCCAGGATCGCGCCTGCCGGCCACAGGATGGTGGCGGCTCCCGAGGTCACGGTTCGCGGTTCAAGCCGCATGTTCTGCCCCTTCCGCGACGCCGTGGCCGGCCATCAATTCACCCAGTTCCATGACGCTAAGCTCGCCACGCAGCGACGGCTTGGACAGGTGTCCGCGATGAATCACCAGGATCCTGTCCGACAGGGTCTGGATTTCATCGAGATCCTCGGAGATCAGGAGCACCGCCGCGCCACGGTCGCGGGCCTCGATCAGCCGCGCATGCACATAGGCCACGGCGCCCACATCGAGGCCGCGCGTCGGCTGGCTGGCGAGAATGATATCCGGATTGCCATCCAGCGCCCGGCCCAGAATAAGCTTCTGCATGTTGCCGCCGGACAGGAGCCGCACGCGCGCCTCGGGTGACGGACATTTGACATCGTAGGCCTTGATAATGTCACCGGCAAAAGAGGCGGCAGCAGTCCAGTCCAGAAATCCGAACCGGGAAAACCGCGGACTGCGATAGGCTTCCGAGATCACGTTTTCGGCCACGCTCATGTCGCCGATCATGCCGGTTGCATGACGGTCCTCGGGAATGCGCCCCAGCCCCTTGTCCAGCGCCGTGCGCGGCGACCAGTGCCGCGCCGTCTCGCCATGAACGATGATATTACCCTCGCTGGCCTCCAGCGTGCCCGCGATCAGCGCCGCCAGCGCCGCCTGGCCATTGCCGGAAATCCCGGCTAGGCCGGTGATCTCGCCGCCGCGCAGCTGCATCGACACCTGCTTGAGCGCCGCGCCACCCATGGTGCGCGTGGCAACACCCCTGAGCTCGAACAGGGTTGCGCCCGGCGTGGGCGGCCCGATCTCGTTGACCGGCAATTGTCCGCCCACCATCAGTTCCGCGAGCTCCCGCCGCGTCGCATCGGACGTCACGCGTTCTCCAGCGAGCTTGCCGCCGCGCAAGACCACGACACGATCGGAGACGGATTGCACCTCGCCAAGCTTGTGCGAGATGAAGATCACCGACAGTCCCGCCGCCACCAGTTTCTTGAGCGTGGCGAACAGCGCGTCCGTCTCCATCGGCGTCAGCACTGCTGTGGGTTCGTCAAGGATGAGAATGCGCGCCTCGCGGTAGAGCGCCTTGAGGATCTCAACCCGCTGCCGCTCGCCCACCGAGAGCTCCGTGATCATCCGGTCGGGATCGACGTCAAGCCCGTAGCCGGTCGCAAGTTCGCGGATCCTGCGGCGCGCCTCGGCCTTGCCCAGATTGAACGACCAGAGCGGCCGGGTGCCCAGCACAATGTTCTCAAGCACCGTCATCTGATCGGCAAGGGTGAAGTGCTGATGCACCATGCCGATGCCTGCCGCCAGCGCCGCGTTCGGATCTCCGGGTGGCAGCGCCTTGCCGAAAGCTTCGATCTGTCCCTCGTCGGCGGTATAATGGCCAAAAAGGATATTCATCAGCGTGGTCTTGCCCGCGCCGTTCTCGCCAAGCAAGGCCACGACTTCGCCGCGCGCGAGCGACAGCGAAATGGCGTCATTGGCGACAAGGGGACCAAATCTCTTGGTCATGCCCGCGAGGCGGAGAACAATCTCCGCCTCCGGGCCTTCAGCATGGTCCATCAGTTGGACTTGGGTTCTTCGTCGTTGATTTCGACGACAAAGGAGCCATCCTTGATCGCAGCCTCACGTTCCGTGACCAGCGCCATTGCTGCTTCGGGGATCTTGCCCTCGAAGGTTCCAAGCGGCGCCAGCGTGCAACCGCCTTCCTTCATGAAGGAATAGACGCCGTAATTGTCGGCCTTGAAGGTTCCGGCCTTGACCATCTCGATGGCGTGATCGAGCGTCGGCTCGAAATGCCACAGCGCCGAGGCGACAACCGTCTCGGGATAATCGGCCTGGGTGTCGATCACATTGCCGATAGCCAGCACGCCCTTTTCCTTGGCGGCGTCGGACACGCCAAATCGTTCCGCATAGAGAATGTCTGCGCCGCCATCGATCTGGGCGAAGGCGGTTTCCTTGGCCTTGGGCGGATCGAACCAGGATCCGATGAAGGCCACCTGGAACTTGGCATCGGGCGCAGTTTCCTTGACGCCCGCCATGAAGGCATGCATCAGCCGGTTGACTTCCGGAATCGGGAACCCGCCGACCATGCCGATGTTCTTCGACTGGGTCATGGCGCCGGCGATGATGCCCGACAGATAGGATGCGTCCTGGATATAGTTGTCGAACACCGCAAAATTCGGCGCATCGTCCTTGGGCAGGAAGCTCGATCCCATCAGAAATGCGGTTTCCGGATAGTCCGCCGCCACCTGACGTGCCGCATCCTCGACGCCGAACACTTCGCCGACGATCAGGTCGTGACCGGCCTCGGCATATTCGCGCATGACCCGCTCGTAATCATTGTTCGAGGTGTTTTCGGAAAACACATACTCGATATCGCCACGCACCACGGCCGCATTGGCCGCCTTGTGGATGCGGCTCACCCATTGCTGCTCCACCGGAACGGTGTAGATGGCGGCCACCTTCACCGGCCCCTCGGCGCGGGCTTTTACGAGGAACCCTGGCATTGAAAGGGCTGCAGCGCCTGCCGCCGTTCCGGCAAGAATCTGGCGACGACTGAGAAGGTTGAGGCTGCCTGTAGTGGTCATTCTGGTCATAGCTGACGCTCCTGTTGGACGATGATGTGAACTGAACCCGCTTTATTTTTTACCAAATGATAAAACGCGCGGGCAGCCTTGGCAACTGGCGTTGAATGCCCTGTGCACAATGATTTATTGAACGGATTTCAAGCTGGATGGTCTTTGCTGCCCGCGCCCCGCAGACGAACAGCGCACACTTCTGATCCTTGCAAATCGTGTGCAGGTGGCAATTGCTGAACTCGCCTTTGGCTAAGCACCCCATCGCAGGGCGGCGGTGTGCACCGGCGCATCCCACAGGGACAGCATGTCGTCGTCCAATAGCGTTAGAGTGATCGAACAGCCGGCCATGTCGAGCGAGGTGACATAGGACCCGGTCAGCGACCGGGCGATCTCAATTCCGTGTCGCTCGAAAATCCGCCGGGCGCTATTGTGCATGACATAAAGCTCCATCAGCGGTGTGCCGCCAAAGCCGTTGACGAACAGGAGGGCGTTGCGGCCCCTGACATCGCCGAACTCCTTGGCGATTCCTTCGCAGATTTCGGCTGCGATCTCGTCGGCGCTTGCAAGGGCAGCGCGGCGGCGGCCCGGTTCGCCATGGATGCCGACACCAAACTCCATGTCGCCAGGGCCCAGATCAAAGGTCGGCTTGCCGGCGGCAGGCACCGTGCAACTGGTCAGCGCCACGCCAAAGGACTTTGATTGCCGGTTGACCCGCTCTCCGAGCGCCATGAGATCCGCAAGGCTCATTCCCTTTTCCGCCGCCGCACCTACAATCCTCTCGACCACCAGCGTCCCGGCAACGCCGCGGCGCCCTGTGGTAAAGAGCGAATCCTCCACCGCAATGTCGTCATTGGTGATGAGTTGCATGACCGCAATGCCTGCCATGTCCTTGAGCATCTCAGCGGCCATGTCGAAATTCATCACATCGCCTTCGTAGTTCTTGACGATGAACAGAACGCCTGCGCCGCCATCAACTGCCTGGGCGGCTTCCAGCATCTGGTCGGGCGTGGGCGAGGTAAAGACTTGCCCCGGACACGCCGCATCCAGCATGCCCATCCCGACAAAACCCGCATGCAACGGCTCGTGACCGGAACCGCCACCAGAAATCAGCGCGACTTTGCCAGAAATGATGTCCTTGCGGCGGATGAACTTCCCGGATGGATCCAGCACGACAATATCGGCATGCGCGGCGGCGAAACCGGCAAGGCTTTCCGCCAGTATTGTATCGGCGCCGTTCATCAACTTTTTCATGCTGTCCTCCCTTCGCGGCCCTCAGGCCCCCTCGTCCGGATCGCTTCCGAAAACCACTCCCATACGGTTGATGAAATCCGCGACCGCATGATCGAATAAACGGTTGCGCTCTTCACTGCCCAGATCCGGCGCAGTCATGGTCAGATGCCGGGTTCGTTTGCCCGCTGGTGATCGGGCCACGCGTCCGGGATGGGCCGCATGGTAGAGCGCCAGGAAATCCTTCTGTTCCGCCCGGCTGAAATGACAAACCGAAAATATCACCGAGATATGCCGTGCCGGCAAGGGCGTGAGATAGCTGGGACTGGTGATCTGGGTTACAAAGCTGCGATTCTTGCCCAGCGCATCGGCAAGCCTTTGGCGCATCCCCGAAGGACGCTTATCAACGATCGCTCCAAGTTTCTGCTTGTAGGCGCGGATCGCCGCTTCACCAGTTTGCGGCTTCATTTAACTGAGCCCTCGCCGGACCAAAGCCGAACCGCAGCCTTGATTACAGCCACACGTGCAGGCGCCACTGAAAACCGGCGAAGTCCCGTGCCGAGCAGCAGGCCGATCATCTCCGGGTCGCTCGCCGCATCACCGCACAGGCTGGTTTCAATTGCCCTGGCCTTTCCGAAGCTCGCCACATTGGCAATCAGGCTGAGGACTGCCGGGTCATCGGCTGAGCCCAGCGCGCTGAGCCTGGCATTGTCGCGTGACGCCGCCAGGACATATTGCGTCAGATCATTCGATCCGATCGAAAAAAACGCAGCTGCCGCAAACCGCGCGGGCGTGATGGCCACCGACGGCACCTCGACCATGATGCCGATCTCGGGCATCTGGTGGATGACATCCGCACTGGCAAGATCAGCCGCCTCTTTGGCAAACATCGCCCGCGCCGCATCGATTTCTCCCGGGACCGATACCATCGGCAGCATCACCTTGAGCGACCCATGAGGCGCTGCCCGCAACAATGCCCTGATCTGGACACGGAATATCTCCGGCTTTGCCAGTGACAAGCGAATGCCCCGCACGCCGAGAAAGGAGTTGTCCTCGGCAATCGTATAGCCTTCGATCGGTTTGTCGCCGCCCGCGTCGATGGTGCGGATGGTCACGGGTTTGCCGCCCGCCCAATCGAGCACCTTGCGATAGGCGGCAAGCTGCATTTCCTCATCGGGAAGACCGCGGTCGCCGCCAAAGAGAAACTCGGTCCGCATCAAGCCGATACCGTCGACATGATCGACCGAAATCCGGTCGACGTCGCCCGGGTCGGCAATATTGACGAGCACCTGGACGCTCTCGCCATCTCGCGTGATAGCGGGGTGAGGTGCGAGCGCATCCGCTTCGCGCTGCTGTGCCTGGCTGGCGGTGCGGCGATCATTGAAGTCGGCAATCTGCGCCGGATACGGAGAAACCAGCAACTCGCCCGATTGCGCGTCCAGCAACGCCTCCGCTGCATCCTCAATCGCGCTGTCGCCGATGCCAACGATCATCGGTACGCCGCGCGCGCGCGCCAGCATCGCCACATGGCTGGTGACGCTGCCCTTGCGCAGCGCCAGGCCGCCGCCCTTGCTCCAGTCATGCGCCAGAAACCGGCTCGGCGCGATATCTTCATCGACATGGATGGCGCCCGGCCGAATGGCATGCGCCGTGTCGCCCGTCAGCACCGACAAGACAGTATCGCGGATGTCGGACAGATCCGCCGAGCGGGCCTTGAAATACGCATCGCCTGAGGCCTGGTAACTCTCGATCTCGGCATCAAGGGCAGCTTTCCATGCATCATAGGCCGTCGCGCCTGCGCCAATCGCCTCGGCAGCCGTGGCGGAGAAGGAACCGTCCTCCAGCATCGCCAGGTGGAATTCCAGGATATCAGCCGCGTCACCGGACAGTTGGCTCATCGCGGATGCAATCTCGCCTGCCGCCGCCTCGACCGCCAGCTGCAGCGCCTGCAGTTCCCGTTCCGGCGTTGATTTGGCGACATAGGCGCGGCCCTGCCTGCGCGCCAGGTGTACCGGGCCATGGGCAAAGCCCGCGCTGGCTGCTTGACCGAAAATTCTACCGGGGCTCGCCATGCCCGCCGCCTTCATCAAATCCACGTTCGACAAGCGCAATAAGTTCTGCGATCGCCGTGGTCGACTGTTCGCCCTGGGCTCGTAACAGCAGCCGCGTTCCCTTCGGCGCCTTGGCGCCCATCACCTTGACGATGCTCTTGGCGTCGATCCACGGCCCCTCTTCGCTGGTGGCAAACTCCACCGTGCAGGGGAACGTCTTGGCAAGCTTTGTGAATTTCACCGAAGGCCGGGCGTGAAGCCCGACCTCATTGGTGATGATCACCTCGGAAATCGCCCTGGCAGTCATTTCTGGTGTCCTTCTGACATGCTCACAGCGGCGACAGTTCTTCGGCCGTCGCCACGACGGTGGCAAGCGAAGCGCCGCCCGAGGCCTCGGTTGCCGCCATGATCGCGCCCTCGACGATCGGCGCATTGCAGATGGCGATCATCGACGCGCGCGGCTCGCCGATAAACTCGATCGCCATTTCCGTATTGGTCTCAGCTCCGCCCAGATCGACCAGAATGGCCACGCCCGCATCGGACCAGGCCTTGTCAATTGCATTTGTAATGGCCTCGATGCTGGTGCCAAGCCCGCCTGCCGGATCGCCGCCGCACCACGCGAGCCCCACCTCGTCGCCCACCATTTGCCGCACCATGTCGGCGACACCCTCAGCGACCAGCGGTGAATGGGAAACAATGACGATGCCGACATTCATCACTCAAGCTCCTTCATGGGTTGGCAGCGTCCGGGCAACGACACCCGCCAGCAAGGCAACCGACGCAGCACCGGGGTCCATGTGCCCGATGGAGCGTTCGCCGAGAAAGGAAGCCCGGCCGCGCGTGGCAAGCATAGGAATCGTGGCTTCCGCAGCGGCTTTGGCGCGTGCGGCGATCTGGTTGAGATCAGCGCCGTGTTTCGCGGCATCCAGGATCGGATAGAGCACGTCGAGCATGGTCTTCTGTCCTGCCTGTGATTTCCCGCGCGCAGCAACGGCATCCACCGCCTTTTCGTAAGCCGTAACTAACGCGTCACGATCGAAATCTGCCGGAAGTTCCTTGCCAAGGGTCATGAAAAACGTTCCCACCAGCGGCCCCGAGGCGCCCCCGACTGTCATCACCAGCTTCATGCCTGCAGCCTTGATCGCATTCGGCACAGGGTTGGCGACAAGCTGATCAAGTTCGCCCAAAACCGCCTGAAAGCCGCGTTTCATGTTGGCGCCGTGATCGCCATCGCCGATGGCGCTGTCGAGATCGGTGAGATGGTCGGCATTCTCCGCAATCGCCGCCGCCATCGCGCCGACGAGGGCTCGGAAGTCACCGGATGTCATCGCAGACCCTGCATGCTTTCCTCCCAAAAAAAGCCAGACCCTTGCCGGACTTTTTTGCAGAAACGCCTGAATCCTGCGCTACCAAACCATGCAGATGACGCATCGCAAATGTTAAGTCATTTGTTCACTGAAACATTTATTACTAAACATTGCAATCTCGGGCCTGGACACGGTGGATCAACACAAATCCAGACCAGACCACTTGCGCCACATCCGACAGACCAGTGGCGGATTCGGGTTGCGTAACGCGTCCAATCCGGCACAACGGAGATACGTATATGTTTCGATCCCTTCGGCGTCGGCCGACGTACCAATTCCTCGATTGTAAAGGACCCGACCAAAATGCCCGATGGCGCCTATGACAGCCTGCTGGCCCTCAATTGCGGTTCATCCTCGATCAAGTTCGCCCTGTTCACGCCCGACATGGAGCGCACCCTGTCCGGACTGGTCGAAGCCATCGGACACGGCCAGACGCCAAGGCTGATCCTTGCGGGAGCAGAGGCCGCGCCTTTCGGGACCCAGGATCAGGGCCACGCGGACCTGCTGCCAAGGCTGATCGAAGAGATCATCCTGCCCCGCGCCGGCGCCATAGGTGGTATCGGTCATCGTGTCGTTCACGGCGGCGAGCTGTTCACCACCCCGATCGCCATTGATGCCTCCGTCCGGTCGGGCATTGCGACCCTCGCGCCGCTGGCTCCCGGTCATCAGCCGCACAATCTGGCCGGAATAAACGCCGCCATGACGGCGCTTCCCGGCGTCCTGCAGGTCGCCTGCTTCGACACGGCATTCCACGCAAGCGTGCCCCCGGTCCGGCGCGAGATGCCCCTGCCCCGCGCCTATGCCCGTCAAGGCCTGATCCGCTACGGATTTCACGGCCTGTCCTACGAGCATGTTGCCACCTCCCTGTCGCGCCTTGGGGTGTCGAAGGGACGCGTCGTGGCCTGCCACTTGGGAAATGGCAGCTCGATCTGCGGCATGATCGACGGCACGAGCCGTTGGACATCAATGGGGTTCACGCCACTTGACGGGCTGATGATGGGTCAGCGGCCGGGACGGCTCGATCCCGGTGCGGTGCTCTGGCTGCTGGATCACTTCGGAGGTGATGCGGAAAAACTCAGCAAGTTGCTTTATCATCAAAGCGGCTTGTCCGGCGTTTCAGGGATCTCCGGCGACATGCGGGCTCTTCTGGCGAGCCACGAGCCCGATGCCGCCTTCGCCATCGAGATGTATGTCGACCGGCTTGTCGCGGAAATCGGTGCCGCGGCGGCCAGTCTGGAAGGCATCGATGCTCTGGTATTCTCTGGAGGTATCGGCGAAAACTCCGCGCCCATCCGCGCCAGCGCCCTGGTCAAGCTCGAATGGCTCGGCTTCGCGCTCGATCCCGACGCCAACGCGGCACAGGCCGAGCGCCTGACTGCCAGCAACAGTGCGCGCCACGCTTTCATCGTCAAGGCCGATGAGGAACTGGTGATTGCCAGGGCGGTGGCGCAAGCGCTCGCCGGGTAGGCCTGGCACTTCTGCAAGAGCAGGCTTGCGCAGCGACGTTTTTCAGGCTCAAATCCTGCCATGAGCTACCGTCAGCCCAGCTTTACCCTCGGCGTCGAGGAGGAATATCTGCTTGTCGACCGCGACAGTCTGGATCTCGCCGCGGCTCCGGAATCGCTGATGGCCGAATGCATCGAGGAACTGGAAGGCCAGGTCAGTCCTGAATTCCTGCAGTGCCAGATTGAGGTCGGCACCACTGTGTGCAGGACCGTGGTGGAAGCCGGCTCCGATCTCGCCCGCCTGCGCTCCGTCATCGCCCGCATTGCCTCAAACCACGGCCTGGCGCCGCTGGCCGTCTCCTGTCATCCCTTTGCCGACTGGCACAAGCAGCACTTCACCGACAAGCAGCGCTACCGCGAACTCGAGCACGATCTCGGCGGCGTCGCGCGGCGCATGCTGATCTGCGGCATGCATGTGCATGTCGGACTGGACGACGACGAAACCCGCATCGACCTGATGGCGCAGTTTCCCTATTTCCTGCCGCATCTGCTGGCCTTGTCGACATCGTCCCCCTATTGGAAAGGGGACGATACGGGGCTTAATTCCTACCGGCTCACGGTCTTCGACAACCTTCCCAGAACAGGACTGCCACCGAGGTTTTCATCCTGGTCGGAATACCAGCGATCCGTTCAGATCATCATCGACAGCGGATTGATCGATGACAGCACCAAGATCTGGTGGGACCTTCGACCTTCGGCCCGGTTTCCGACGCTCGAATCCAGGATTTGTGATGTATCTCCACGGCTCGACGACACCCTGGCGATCGTCGCTCTGACCCAATCGATCATGCACATGCTGTGGCGCCTGCGCAGCAACAATCAGCGCTGGCGCATCTATGACAGGTTTCTGGTCGGAGAAAACCGCTGGCGCGCCCAACGCTACGGCGTCTCCAACGGCCTGATCGATTTCGCCAGGGGCGAGGTCGTTGCCTTTCCCGTCCTGCTTGAGGAGCTTATCGAGCTCGTTTCAGAGGATGCGGAGGCACTCGGATGTTCCGAACAGCTGCTATCAGCACGGCGGATTGTTGAAAACGGCACCAGCGCCGATCGGCAACGCTCGATCCATGCAAGGGCGATTGCAGCCGGAGCCAGCGCCAGAGAAGCCCAGAAAGAGGTCGTGCGATCGCTGATCGATGACTTCACTCAAGGCCTCGAAAGCCACTGGCAGCAAGCGACGATCCCCATGCAGACCGCCTGATGCTGCCGCGCTCGCGCTCACACTGTTCCCTGGCGGCGACCGCGCAGGGTTGGGCTGCCTTTGAGGCGCCAGCCGTGCTATCGGATCTGGCCAGCAACCAAACAAGGCCTGAAGCTAATTCCGCTCGCTCCCGAATTGATCATTTTTGACTGCGATGGAGTCCTCATCGATAGTGAGGTCATCAGCGCGCGTGTGCTGATCGATGCGCTGGCAAGCATCGGGGTCAAGGTCGATACCGCCCATGTGCAAACCCATTTTCTCGGCCGCAGCTGGGCCAAGGTCGCAGCCGAAATCCGCCACTCCCACGGTTATCACCCCGGTACGGATTTCGAGGAGAAATACCGTACCGAGCTTCTTGCTCGCTTTGAACTGGAGTTGGTCACGACATCGGGCATCGAGGTGCTGCTGCCACAATTGGCGACCAGGGCCTGCGTGGCGACAAGCAGTTCGCCGAAGCGGGCTTCGCGGTCGCTCGAACTGACCGGATTGTCCGATTTTTTTGCTAAGCGGATCTTCACCGCCTCCGAAGTCGAAAGAGGCAAACCGGCGCCCGATTTGTTCCTGCATGCCGCCAGGCAGATGCAGGCCGATCCGGCCAGGTGCCTTGTCATCGAGGATTCCCTGCCCGGCATCGAGGCGGCGAACAATGCCGGCATGCAGGTGCTGCGCTTCACCGGCGGAAGTCATCTGAAGGGGTTGAGCGAAGAGACGCTCAGCCTTGGCGGAAAAGTGCGATGCTTTGACAATTGGGAGCTTTTCTTTGAAATGGTGCCTCAGGCCAAACGGCAATTGGACGGACGGATGGGCACATGAGCAATGCGGGCGATCACGAAACAAGCCGTCTTGACGACGCTGCCCGCGCCGGCTGGCTCTATTATGTGGCCGGCAACACGCAAGACGAAATAGCCCGAAAGCTCGGCGTCTCGCGACAATCCGCACAACGCCTGGTTTCCCTCGCTGTCAGCGAGAAGCTCGTCAAGGTTCGGCTGGATCATCCGATCGCCAGATGTATGGAACTCGCCCATGGCCTGTCGGAAAAATTCGGCCTCGTCTCCTGCGAAGTGGCACCGAGCGATCCCGATGCGCCGGCGGCGCTGACCGGCGTCGCGCAACTGGCGGCGGGTGAAATAGAGCGGCTGCTCAAATCCGACCATCCGAAGATCATCGCGCTGGGCACGGGGCGAGCCCTGCGCGCCTGTGTCGAACAACTGCCGAAAATGGATTGCCCGCAACACCGGATCGTCTCGCTGCTTGGCAACATGATGTCGGATGGCGCCGCTACCCCCTACAACGTCGTCATCCGCATGGCGGACCGGGTCAACGCGCGTCACTATCCGATGCCGCTGCCTGTCTTTGCCCGGTCGGTGGAGGAAAAGCAGCTGCTGCAGCAGCAGGAAGCGGTGCACAACATTCTCGAACTGGCCCGGCAGGCCGATGTCACCTATGTCGGCATCGGCAATATCGGAGACAATGCGCCCTTGCTGATCGACGGCTTTGTCAGCCGCGAGGAGACCCGCGCCCTGATCAAGGCGGGCGCCGTGGGCGAGATCACGTCGTGGGTCTTCGACCGCTCCGGCAAGCTGATCGACGGACTGACCAATGACAGGGTGGCGAGCGCCATCCTGCATGTTTCTCCGTCCAAACCGGTGATTGCGATTGCGGTCGGCACCCTCAAGACCGACGCCATCCTTGCCGCAATGCGCGGCAGACTGATCAACGGGCTCATCACCGACGAGGCCACAGCAGAGCATTTGCTCAACCATTGAGCAGAACATCAGCTTTTTAAACCGTTGATATCATTGTCATAATTTCAAGATATCCGTTTTCTGTGCAGGTGCAGCATCGATTCTGCATTGACTCGCGCAAGAGTCTGAATGAATATTTGCCCGTCTAATTGGCATTTGCCCATACTGGGCATTGGGAGGAATTCATGAAGAGATTTGCAAACGCGCTTCTGTGCGCGTCGGCGTTGTCCATGCTTGGCACGGCGGCGCTTGCCGAAACACTGACCATCGCCACCGTCAACAACGGTGACATGATCCGCATGCAGGCACTGACCGACGATTTCACCGCGAAGCACCCGGACATCGAGCTGAACTGGGTGACGCTGGAGGAGAACATCCTTCGCGAACGCGTCACCACCGACATCGCCACCCAGGGCGGTCAGTATGACGTCATGACCATCGGCACCTATGAGGTTCCGATCTGGGCCAAGCAGGGCTGGCTGCTGCCGCTCGATGGTCTCGGGGACGACTATGACGCCGAAGACATCATCCCGGCTATTGCCGGTGGCCTTTCCTACGAGGGCAAGCTGTATGCTGCGCCGTTCTACGGCGAGAGCTCGTTCGTGATGTACCGCACCGACCTGATGGAAAAGGCCGGCCTTGAAATGCCCGACGCCCCGACATGGGACTTCATCGCCGACGCCGCGCGCAAGATGACCGACCGCGAAAACGGCATCAACGGCATCTGCCTGCGCGGCAAGGCCGGCTGGGGCGAGAACATGGCCTTCCTGACGGCCCTGTCAAACTCCTTCGGCGCCCGCTGGTTCGACATGGACTGGAAGCCCCAGTTCGACCAGCCGGCCTGGAAGAACACTCTGCAGTCGTATGTCGACCTGATGAACGAGGCCGGACCGACCGGCGCATCGTCGAACGGGTTCAACGAGAACCTCGCACTCTTCCAGCAGGGCAAATGCGGCATGTGGATCGACGCCACCGTCGCCGCGTCCTTCGTCTCCAACCCGACCGACTCCACCGTCGCCGACAAGGTAAGCTACGCGCTGGCCCCCGACACGGGCCTGGGCAAGCGTGGCAACTGGCTGTGGGCATGGTCGCTCGCAGTGCCCGCCGGCACCAAGAACGCCGAAGCGGCGCAGACCTTTGTCTCCTGGGCAACGTCCAAGGCCTATCTGGAACTGGTCGCCTCGAAGGAAGGCTGGGCAAACGTGCCCCCAGGCACCCGCACCTCGCTCTACGAGAACCCGGAATACGCCAAGGTGCCGTTCGCCAAGATGACGCTCGACTCGATCAACGCGGCCGACCCCACCAAGCCGACCGTCGATGAGGTGCCTTATGTCGGCGTGCAATTCGTCGCTATTCCCGAATTCCAGGGCCTGGGCACCACCGTCGGACAGCTGTTCTCCGCAGCACTGGCCGGACAGATGTCGGTTGACGATGCGCTGGCACAGGCTCAATCGGTTGCAACGCGCGAAATGACGCGCGCCGGCTACATCAAGTAGCACCACCCTCCCGGGGCACCTGGCCGCCCGTTCAAACCGGGCGGCCGATTTCACCTCCAGAACCTGTTCGCGACCGAACGCAGGGAGAGCGTCATGGCCACCCGTCAAACCCAAGGTCTTGCAAATATCATGCGGGCGCCGGCGATCATCCTGCTGCTGATCTGGATGGTCGTGCCACTGGGAATGACCCTCTATTTCTCCTTCCTGAACTACAACCTGCTCAACCCTGCAAACACAAGCTGGGCCGGTTTCTTCAATTACAGATATTTCTACACCGATCCGGCCTTTTTCCAGTCGATCTGGAACACGCTCGTGCTGGTCCTGGGCGTGCTGCTGATCACCGTGGTCGGCGGCATTGCCATCGCCTTGCTGATCGACCAGCCCATGTTCGGCCAGGGCATCGTGAGAATTCTGGTGATCTCGCCCTTCTTCGTCATGCCGCCGGTTGCAGCCCTGGTGTGGAAGAACATGATCATGAACCCGAGCTACGGGGTGTTCGCCGACATCGCGAATTTCTTCGGCGCTGATCCGGTCGACTGGTTTGCGCAATATCCGCTGTTTTCGATCATCATCATCGTCGCCTGGCAATGGCTGCCCTTCGCCACGCTGATCCTGCTCACCTCGCTGCAGTCGCTTGACGGCGAACAGAAGGAAGCCGCCGAAATGGACGGCGCGGGTTTCGTCAGCCGCTTCATCTATCTGACATTGCCGCACATGGCGCGCGCCATCACCGTGGTCATCCTGATCCAGACCATCTTCCTGCTCGCCGTCTATGCCGAGATCCTGGTCACGACCAACGGCGGTCCGGGTTATGCCTCGACCAATCTGGTGTTCCTCATCTATCGCGCAGCCCGTCTCAATTTCGACATCGGCGGGGGCGCCGCAGGCGGAATCATCGCCGTCGTCCTCGCCAACTTCGTCGCCATCTTCCTGATGCGCGCTGTCGGCAAGAACCTGGATTAGGAGAGAACAATGGCGCGCGCAGTCACCACACGCACAAAGGCCATCAACACGGCGGTCGCCTGGACGATAGCCCTCGTGATCTTCTTCCCGATCCTCTACACGATCATCACAAGCCTGAAGACCGAATCCGAGGCGATCGCCGGCTTCAACCTGATCCCGTCCTTCACCATCGAGAGCTACATCGCCGTCCAGACCCAGAACGACTATTTCAAGCCGTTCATGAACTCGGTCATCCTGGCGCTCGGCTCGACTGTCCTGGCGCTGATCGTGGCGATCCCGGCAGCCTGGGCCATGGCCTTCTCGCCAACCAAACACACCAAGGACATTCTGATGTGGATGCTTTCCACAAAGATGATGCCGGCGGTCGCGGTGCTGGTGCCGATCTATCTCATCTTCCTGCGCACAGGCCTCATGGACACCCGCATAGGCCTGACCGTGATGCTGATGCTGATCAACCTGCCGATCGTGGTCTGGATGCTCTACACCTACTTCCGCGAGATCCCGGGAGAGATCCTCGAAGCCGCGCGGATGGACGGCGCGTCGCTGTGGAACGAGATCGTTTACATCCTCACGCCGATGGCTATCCCGGGCATAGCTTCCACCATGCTGCTCAACATCATCCTTGCTTGGAACGAATCCTTCTGGACCATCCAGCTCACCACCACCAACGCGGCGCCGCTCACCGCCTTCATCGCCTCGTTCTCGAGCCCGCAGGGCCTGTTCTGGGCCAAGCTTTCGGCGGCCTCCACGCTGGCCATCGCGCCGATCCTGATCATGGGCTGGTTCAGCCAGAAGCAACTTGTCCGCGGCCTGACCTTCGGCGCCGTGAAGTAGAAACCGGGGGAACCGTCATGGGCAACATCACACTTCGCAACGTCAAGAAGTCCTTTGGCAATGTCGTCATTATTCCCGACATCAACCTCGACATCGAGGATGGCGAGTTCGTGGTCTTCGTCGGCCCTTCGGGATGCGGAAAATCCACGCTTCTGCGCCTTATCGCCGGCCTTGAGGATACGACCTCGGGCGTGATCTCCATCGATGGCCGCGATGTCACAGGCGAGGCGCCGGCCAAGCGCAAGCTGGCGATGGTGTTCCAGTCCTACGCGCTCTACCCGCACATGACAGTGGCCAAGAACATCGCCTTTCCGTTGAAGATGGCCGGCGAGGACAAGGCGACGATAGAGAAAAAGGTCGGTGATGCGGCGCGCATCCTCAATCTGACCGACTATCTGGAACGCCGCCCCGGCCAGCTTTCCGGCGGCCAGCGCCAGCGCGTCGCCATCGGCCGCGCCATCGTACGGCAGCCCTCGGCCTTCCTCTTCGACGAGCCGCTGTCCAATCTCGATGCGGCCCTCCGTGGCACCATGCGGCTGGAGATCAGCGAACTGCATCACCAGCTCAAGACGACCATGGTCTATGTCACCCATGACCAGATCGAAGCCATGACCATGGCGGACAAGATCGTGGTCCTCAATGCGGGCAATATCGAGCAGGTCGGCTCGCCGATGGAGCTCTACAATTCCCCCAAAAACCTCTTCGTCGCAGGCTTCATCGGTTCGCCGAAGATGAATCTTGTCGCCGGCGCGCCCGCCGAGAAGCTTGGCGCCAAGACCATCGGTTTCCGCCCCGAGCACATCGCGATCTCCAAGACCGATGGCGAATGGAAGGGCACCGTCGGCGTTGCCGAGCATCTTGGCTCCGACACTTTCCTTCATGTTCACACCGATGCACTCGGCACGGTCAATGTTCGCGCCAGCGGCGAAATCCAGGTCAGTCATGGCGACACCGTCTGGCTCACGCCCGATCCCAACAGGATCTACCGCTTCGACGCCGCGGGACTGGCCGTCTGATGTCGCGTCTTGCAGGGAAAACCGCCATCATCACCGGTGCGGCCCGCGGCATTGGCCAGGCTTTTGCCGAGCGCTATGTCGCGGAAGGGGCGACCGTCGCCATCGCCGACATTGACCTCGAGCGGGCGACGGCGACCGCGTCCCGGATCGGCGAGCAGGCCTTCGCGGTGCATCTCGATGTCAGCGACCAGGCCTCGATCGACGCCGCCGTCAAGGCCGTGGCCGACCGCACGGGCGGCATCGACATCCTGATCAACAATGCGGCGCTGTTCGATCTCGCCCCGATCATCGAGATCCGCCGCGAGAGTTTTGAGAAGCTGTTTTCGATCAATGTCGCGGGCACGCTGTTCACGCTGCAGGCGGTCGCCAAATCCATGATCGCCCGCGGCAAGGGCGGCAAGATCATCAACATGGCAAGCCAGGCGGGGCGGCGCGGCGAGGCCCTGGTCGGCGTCTATTGCGCCACCAAGGCCGCCGTCATCAGCCTCACCCAATCGGCCGGGCTCGATCTGATCAGGCACGGCATCAACGTCAACGCGATCGCCCCGGGCGTGGTCGACGGCGAGCACTGGGACCATGTCGACGCGCTGTTTGCCCGCCACGAGAACCTGGCGCCGGGTGAGAAGAAGCGGCTTGTGGGCAAGGCGGTTCCCTTTGGCCGCATGGGCACCGCCGATGACCTGACCGGAATGGCGGTGTTTCTCGCCACCAAGGATGCCGACTACATCGTCGCCCAGACATACAATGTCGACGGCGGGAACTGGATGAACTGATGCAAGACTCCCATCCCCCCCAACAAGCGGAGGCCGTCGACGCCACCGCGCTTCGCTCAGAAACCCTGACCATGCTGCCTGAAGACGTGAGCACGCCCGGCTATGACCGACGGGCATTGACGCCCGGGGTGCTGCATGTGGGCGTCGGCAATTTTCACCGCGCCCACCAGGCCAATTACTTCCATCGCCTGTTCGAACTGGGCGAGGATTTCGATTGGGCGATCATCGGCGCCGGCATGATGCACTTTGATGAGGCCATGCGGGACAAGCTTGGACCCCAGGACTGGCTGACCACCATCGTCGAGCTCGATCCCAAGGGTTATCGCGCCAGCGTGATCGGATCGATGATCGACTTTGTCGCCGTCGATCCCGTCGCGCTGATCGACGCCATGCAGGATCCGCAGATCCGGATTGTCTCCCTGACGGTAACCGAAGGCGGCTACTTTCTCAGCGCCGAAACCGGCGGCTTCGATCCGACCCATCCTGCCATTGTTCGCGAGACGGGCGCCGGCCACCCGCCCCAGACCGTTTTTGGCGTCATCATCGCCGCACTGAAGGCGCGGCGGGCCAGGGGGCATCCGCCGTTCACCATCATGTCCTGCGACAATCTTCCCGAAAACGGCCATGTGGCGCGCGCCACCGTTCTGGGCCTGGCACGATTGGTCGATCCGGACCTGGCCGACTGGATCGCTGACAATGTCGCCTTCCCGAACTCGATGGTGGACTGCATCACGCCGGCGACCGGCGCGCGTGAGATCGATCTCGTGCGCGCACGGTTCGGGATCGAGGACGCAGCACCCGTGGTCTGCGAGCCGTTCCGGCAATGGGTGATGGAGGACAATTTCCCGCAAGGCCGGCCGGCGCTGGAAAAGGTCGGCGTCGAATTCGTGCGCGATGTCGCGCCTTATGAGCTGATGAAGCTCAGGATACTCAATGGCGGCCACGCAGCCATAGCCTACTCCTCCGCCCTGCTTGGCCATCACTTTGTCCATGACGCCATGGCCGATCCGCTGATCGCCGGATTTCTCAGCAAGCTGACCGTCGAGGAAATCTTGCCGACAGTGCCTGAGATCGAAGGGGTCAGCCTCACCGATTATGTCACCGTTGTGGCCAGTCGGTTTTCCAACTCGGCGCTGGGCGACACCATTCCGCGGCTCTGCCTCGATGGCTCCAACCGTCAGCCCAAATTCATCCTGCCAACCATCGCCGACCGACTGGCGGCCGGCCAGCCGGTCAACGGCCTGGCGCTCGAAGTCGCCCTCTGGGCGCATTATTGCGCTGCGGCACATGATGGCGCGGCTGTCGCGGTCGATGATCCGAATGCCGCACGGCTGACCGAGCGGGCGCTGGCCGCGCGCAAGGATCCGCGGGAATTCTTGGCGATGCCGGATATCTTCGGCGCGATCGCCCAATCGCCGGACTTCGTGTGCGCCTTCGCCAAGGCGCTGGAACGGCTGCAGCGGACTTCGACCCGGGAAGTGCTGGCCGGATATCTGGCCAATTGATCCTGCTAAACGGACCCGGCGATAATCAGCCGTGTGCCGTGCCCCTCGAGCAGCATGGCAAGATCATCCCCCACAGGCGCATCGGTCACCAGATGGCCGATGGCGTCGAAGCCCGCGACCGATACGAGCCCGCGGCGGCCGAACTTGGTGTGGTCCGTGACGACGTAGCTCTGCTCACCGCGCGACAGCATCATCCGGGCGAATTCGGCCTCCTCGAGGTCGAAGTCCATGACACCTGAGGGGGCATCGATGGCGCCGGCAGAAATGATGGCGTGGGTGACGGAGAATTTCGCGATGAACTCGATTGCCGAAACCCCGAATGCAGCGCCTGAATCGCTCCTGAGTTCGCCACCGGCCATGTAGACCTTGTTGCCGTTGACCGTGGCCAGCGTGCGGGCGATGTCGGAGGAGTTGGTCACGACCGTCAGGCGCCGGTGCCCGAGCAGTTCGCGCGCCACGAAGCTCGTGGTGGTGCCGGTGTCGAGCATCACCGAGTCCCCGTCACGGATGAGCTGCGCCATTTCCCGCGCAATGCGGCGCTTGGCGTCGGCGTTCTCGCGCATCCGCCGCTGGAACGGCGCCTCGCCCACCTGGCCCGCGAGCCCCACCGCGCCGTGGATTTTCAGCACGGACCCGTTTTCCGTGAGCGGTCGCACGTCCCGCCGCACGGTCTCGAGCGACACGCCGAGCCGCGCGGCAAGCTCTGAGATGGTCACGGTGCCTTCGTCGGCAAGCATCCGAAGGATCTCGGCATGACGTTTGGAGAGCATCTGCATACACCTTTTGTGCTGCCTGTTTTCTAGGCGATCTCCGCCAGCTTATCAATCAAAACAAACCCAACCGGGCATCAAAGCCGAAAATTGCCACAGAATTGATTGACAAGGGCCGGGGCGTGGTGTGGGATTGAGAGGTTAACAAGCCGCGCACGGGTGCGCTGCCGTGGGGTCTGTTTGCTACCTGCGGAAAAAGTGCCGGGATGCGGGATCCAACAGGGTGAACAGGAGGCTCGACATGCATTCAGCCAATATCTTTTCCGGCAGCATATTCAGGCGATTGACCGCGGCGCTCGTCATATCGGGCGCTTCGTGCCTTGGCTTGTCCGTTCCGGCAATCGCGCAGGAATCCACAGACCCGATCAAGCTGACGCTCCATGACTGGACCGGTCAGCTGATCACCACCGAAATCATGGGCGAAGTGCTCAAGAAGGCCGGCTATTCGATCGAATATGTCCAAGCCGACTACCTCGCCCAGTTCGCAGGGCTGGAAACCGGCGACCTGCATGTGGCGATGGAAATGTGGGAAACCACAGGCCGCGAGGCCATGGACGCCGCCACCGCCACCGGCAAGGTCGAGAATTTCGGCCCGACCGGCATGAAGGCCAAGGAGGAGTGGTGGTACCCCTCCTACATGACGGAGAAATGCCCGGGCCTGCCCAATTGGGAAGCGCTTAAGGACGAGGCCTGCGCCGAAGCCTTCTCGACCGCCGAGACCGCACCCAAGGGCCGGTATCTTGGCGGCCCCGTGACCTGGGGCGGGTTTGACGACGAGCGCGTCGAAGCGCTCGACCTGCCGTTCGAAGTCATCCATGCCGGCACCGACGCGGCCCTGTTCGCGGAACTTGAAAGCGCCTATCAGCGCCAGGCCCCGATCATGCTGTGGATCTATGCCCCGCATTGGGCGCCCGCCAAGTATGAAGGCGCATGGGTCGAGTTCCCCGAATATTCCGCCGAGTGTTACAATGACCCTTCAGCCGGCATCAATCCCGATGCCGCCTATGACTGCGGCAAGCCGTTCGGCGAGATCTGGAAGGTCGGCTGGGCCGGCGTGAAGGACAAGTGGCCAAGCGCCTATGAGGCGATCAAGGCCTTCACCATCGACAATGACGAGATGGGCAAGATGATCACCGAGGTCGACCTCGACGGCAAGACGGTGTCCGCCGTGGTTGCCGACTGGATGGGCGCCAACGAGGCCCGCTGGTCGGGCTGGATCAAGAAGTAAACCGCACCGGGCCTGATGCGCCCGCTGCCGGGACTATCGGCAACCGGACCTTCGGGCCCGGTTGCAGCCGGCTCCCTGACCCTCGCGTGCGAACCAGCGCGACCGGCGCAGCTCCGGAATTCATCAAGATCTCATATGTCTCCGACCGGGTTGTTCATGACCTCTCCTGAAGCCAAGCTTGTCTGCCGCAATGTGTGGAAACTGTTCGGCCCCGGCGCCGCCGGTTTTCTGGCCCAGCACAATGGCCGTCCCGACGCGGCTGCGATCAGCGAGGCCGGTTTCGTCGGCGCCGTCCGGCAGGTTGATCTCGACGTGCGGGAGGGCGAGATCTTCGTCATCATGGGACTGTCCGGATCAGGCAAGTCGACATTGGTCCGGCTGATGTCGCGGCTGATCGAGCCATCGGGCGGCGACGTGCTGTTCAAGGGCGAGAACCTCCTGCAAGCCTCGCAGGCGCGGATGATTGAAATCCGTCGACACCAGATGGGCATGGTATTCCAACATTTTGCGCTTCTGCCGCATCTCACCGTTTTGGACAACGTCGCCTTCCCGCTCGACATCCAGGGCATGAGCCGCGCCAAGCGGGAAGCGCGGGCGCGCGAAATGATTGAACTGGTCGGCCTCGCCGGCCGGGAAAACGCGTTCCCGCGCCAGCTGTCCGGCGGCCAGCAGCAGCGCGTGGGCATCGCCCGCTCGCTGGCGGTCGAACCCGAAATCTGGTTTCTCGACGAGCCGTTCTCCGCGCTCGATCCGCTGATCCGCCGGGAGATGCAGGACGAGTTCATGCGGCTGCAGACCGTGCTGCACAAGACTATCGTCTTCATCACCCATGATTTCGACGAAGCCATCCGTCTCGCCGACCGGATTGCCATCATGAAGGACGGCGAGATCGTCCAGGCCGGCACGCCGGAAGAGATCGTGCTGACGCCGGCCACATCCTATGTCGCCGAATTCACCAAGAATGTCGCCCGCGCCAAGGTGATCCGCACCCAAAGCCTGATGGTCGCTGCAGACGTGACAGAACAAGGCGCCCCGACAGTCTCCGCCCGCACCAATATTGCCGAAGCAGCGCCGTTGTTCCTCGACGGGGTGACCCAGATAGGTGTCGCGGACGAGGCAGGACAGATCATCGGTCGCCTCGACCGCGACGCCGTCGTCAAACTGATGCTGCAGGGCTGACCATGGCGATGCAAGGCGCTCCGATGGCGGCAACCGATGCAGCGCAGGCTTCGCCGCAGCAGATAAGGCTGCCGATCGCCTGGATCATCGCGCTTGCTGCCTTCGTGGCGTTCTGGCTTTTCGCTAAACCGCTTCTGCCCGCAGCCTTCGAGTTTCCGAAGGCCTGGTATGTGCCTTTGGCCAAGTGGATCAGCACCGCCATGAAATGGCTGATCGACGAGGCCAGCTTCGGCCTGTTCAGCTTCACCGACCTGACCCGCTTTGTCTCGGCGGTTCTCGATGTCCCCTACACGCTCGCCTCGAGCCTCTTGTCCACCGGCTTTCTCGAAGGCAGCGGCTCGTCGGCGATCCAGATCGTCCCGCCTCTGCCGTGGATCGCCGTCATCGGCCTGGTCATGCTGCTTGGCCACTGGCTCGGCGGCACACGGCTCGCCCTGCTGGCGGGCGGCTGCTTTCTGTTCCTGGCGGTGTTCGGGCAATGGACCAGCGCCATGATCACCCTGGCCTCGATCCTGGTCGCCGCTCCGCTTGGCGTTCTACTCGGATTGCTGTTCGGCATCGCCGCCTGGCGCTGGCGATGGATCGAGCGCCTGGTCACGCCGCTGCTCGATCTGATGCAGACCATCCCGGTCTTCGCCTATCTGGTTCCGGTGCTCTTCCTGTTCGGCTTCGGCCCGACGGCTGCGGTGATCGCCACCCTGATCTTCGCCACGCCGCCAATGACCCGCATCGCCATCCTGGCGCTCCGCGCCGTGCCGGGCGAGATCATCGATCTGGGACACATGGTCGGCTGCACCGAGCGGCAGATGACCTGGCGGGTCATGGTGCCCGCCGCCCGCGAAAGCCTGATGGTCGGCATGAACCAAGTCATCATGCTGTCGCTCAACATGGTCATCATCGCCTCGATGATCGGCGCTGGCGGACTTGGCTTCGACGTGCTGGCGGCGCTGAGACGGCTCGATTTCGGCGCCGGGCTCGAGGCGGGCTTCGCCATCGTGGCCCTCGCCATCGCCATGGACCGGCTGAGCCAGGCGGCCGCGGAGAAACTCTCGGCCCCGTCTCCCGAAGTTCGAAATTCCGGACTGGTCGCGCGTCACCCCTACATCGTTGCGGCGCTGATCCTGGTGCTGGTAACGACCGTCCTGGGCTATGTCGTCCCGGGCATCCACACCTATCCTCAGACGCTGCAGCTGTCGACCGGCACCTTCTGGTCGGAAGTCGTTGCCTGGATCAACATTAATTTTTTCGACACGCTCGAAGCCATCAAGAACGCGATGCTGCTCAACGTGCTGATCCCGTTCAAGCGCTTCCTCGGCGATCTTCCCTGGCTGGGCGTCACCGCGCTCCTGGCCTTTGCCGGATACCGCCTGGGCGGCTGGCGGCTGGGGCTTCTGACTGCAGGCCTGGCGCTGTTCATCGCCGCCACCGGCCAGTGGGAAAAGGCCATGATCACGGTCTACCTATGCGGTATCTCCGCGGTGCTCGCCGCATTGATCGGCCTGCCGATCGGGATCTTCGCCGCCACCCGCGACCGGGTCTGGTCCTGGGTACAGGTGGCCATCGACACCCTCCAGACGCTTCCGAGCTTCGTCTATCTGATGCCCGCGGTGATGCTGTTCCGGGTCGGTGATTTTACCGCCATGATCGCCGTCGTGGCCTTCGCGATCGCACCCGCTATCCGCTACACCGCATTGGGCATCCGCAAGGTCGATCCAAAGCTGATCGAAGCCGGCCGCGCCATGGGCTGCACCGAATGGCAGATCCTCACCCGCATAAGGCTGAAGCTGGCGCTCCCCGAAATCCTTCTCGGCCTCAACCAGACCATCATGTTCGCGCTGTCGATGCTGGTCATCACCGCGCTGGTCGGCACCCGCGATCTCGGCCAGGAAGTCTATATCGCGCTCACCAAGGCCGACACCGGCCGCGGTCTCGTTGCCGGCCTGTCGATCGCCGCCATTGCCATTATCGCCGACCGTCTGATCTCGGCCGGCGCCATCCATGCCAGACGCCGCCTGGGGCTTGAGTAGACCATGACAGATCCCGCCACGCTCGATCGTATCCGCGCCCTGCCCTGTTTCTCGGGCAGCGTCGACATCGCGCCGCTCTCGGGCGGCCTGAGCAACGAGAACTGGCTGGTCACCGATGCAGCAGGCAAGCATGTGGTGCGGCTGGGCCGGGACTTTCCCTTCCACCATGTCGACCGCGCCCGGGAAGTGATGACCGCCCGCGCGGCCCATGCAGCCGGGTTTGGCCCCTGCGTCGAATATTCCGAGCCCGGCATCATGGTCACAGCCTTTCTCAATGCGAAAACCTTCGGCGCGGCGGATGTCCGCGCCAACGCCGAGCGGATCGGCCGCCTTCTCCGCGACTTCCACGCCACGATGCCGCATCACGTGGCGGGCGCGGGGTTCATGTTCTGGGTGTTCCATGTCATCCGCGACTATGCCCGGACGCTGGGATCAGGCGGCTCGCGCATGGCCGACCGGCTTCCCGCCTGGCTCGAGCTTTCAGAAACGCTTGAAGCGGCACAACGCCCGCTGCCGATCGTCTTCGGCCACAACGACCTGCTGCCGGCCAACTTCCTCGATGACGGGCACAAGCTCTGGCTCATCGATTTTGAGTATGCCGGCTTCTCCACCGCCATGTTCGACATTGCCGGCGCCGCGTCGAACGCGGAAATGACTGCAGACGAAGCCGCCCTCCTGCTGGAGGCGGCGCTGGGATCGGCGCCCGACCCGGCAATGACCCGGACCTTTCACGCCATGCAATGCGCCTCGCTGCTGCGCGAGACGCTCTGGAGCCTCGTCTCGGAACTGCACCTTGATGCGCCGGGCGTCGACTACCAAGCCTACACCGCCGAAAACCTCGCTCGCCTGGATGCGGCGCTTGAGCACTATCATTCCACCTACGGAAAGACATCATCATGACACTCCCCGACAGAGCCCAGATCGTCGTCATCGGCGGCGGCATCATCGGCTGCTCCACGGCCTATCATCTCGCGCGCGATCACAAGGCCGACGTCATCCTGCTCGAGCAGGGTCAGCTGACCTCGGGCTCGACCTGGCACGCCGCAGGTCTGGTGGGACAGCTGCGCTCGTCGGCGTCCATCACCAAGGTGCTCAAATACTCGGTCGACCTCTACAAGCGGCTCGACCAGGAGACGGGGCTCGAGACTGGCTGGAAGATGTCGGGCTGCCTGAGGCTCGCCACCAACCAGGACCGCTGGATTGAATACCGCAGGCTCGCGACAACCGCCCAGAGCTTTGGCATGGACATGCAGCTCCTCTCCCCGCAGGAGGCAAAGGCGATGTTCCCGCTGATGCAGGTCGACGACCTGGTGGGCGCGAGCTGGCTGCCGACCGACGGCCAGGCGAGCCCGTCGGACATCACCCAGTCGCTGGCCAAGGGCGCGCGCATGCATGGTGCCAGGATCTTCGAGAATGTCCGGGTCACCGGCTTCGAGATGAAGGACAGCCGGATTCTTGCGGTCAAGACCAGCAAGGGCGACATCGCCTGCGAGAAGGTGGTCAACTGCGCCGGGCAATGGGCGCGCCAGTTGGGCGCGATGGCGGGCATCAACGTGCCGCTGCAACCGGTCAAGCACCAGTATGTCATCACCGAAAAGATCGAGGGCCTGTCGAGCGACGCGCCGACCATCCGCGACCCCGACCGCCGCACCTATTTCAAGGAGGAGGTTGGCGGCCTCTGCTTCGGCGGCTACGAGCCCGATCCGCAGGGCTGGACCATGGACGACGTGCCCGATCAGTTTCAGTTCCAGCTTTTCGACGATGACTACGACCATTTCGAGCAGCACATGATGCAGGCCATCGAGCGTGTCCCCGCGCTCAACTCGGTGGGCGTCAAGCAGATGATCAACGGCCCCGAGAGCTTCACCCCGGATGGCAACTTCATCCTTGGAGCGGCACCTGAATGCGTCAACATGTTCGTCGGCGCCGGCTTCAATGCCTTCGGCATAGCCTCGGGTGGCGGAGCGGGCTGGGTGCTGGCTCAATGGGTGATCGACGGCGAAGCGCCACTCGATCTCTGGGTCGTCGATATCCGCCGGTTCTCCGAGATGCACAAGGACAGGCAATGGGTCAACGACCGCACGCTCGAGGCCTATGGCAAGCACTATGCCATCGGCTTTCCGCATGTGGAGTATGAATCGGGCCGGCCGCTCATCGTCTCGCCGCTCTATAAGCGGCTCAAGTCGCACAGCGCCGTCTTCGGCTCCAAGCTCGGTTGGGAACGCCCCAACTGGTTCGCGCCCGAAGGCATGGAGCCGCGCGACGTGCCCACCATGGGGCAGCCAAACTGGTTCGGCGCGGTGGGCGACGAACACCGCCATGTGCGCGAGAAGGTCGGCATCTTCGACCAGTCCTCCTTCGCCAAATACGAGATCAGCGGAAGTGACGCGCTCTCGGCTTTGAGCCGGATCTGCGCCAATGACGTGAGCAAGCCGGAAGGCCGCCTGACCTATACCCAGCTTCTCAACACCCGCGGCGGCATAGAGGCCGACCTGACGGTCGCCCGCCTGTCGGACGATCGCTTCTACCTGGTCACCGGCACCGGCTTCAGAACCCATGACCTGGCGTGGATCCGCGAACATGTGCCTGAGGGCGCCGATGTCCGGATCGACGACATCACCGAGGCCTACGGCACCCTCTCGCTGATGGGACCGCATGCCCGTGACGTTCTTTCAAAGGTCACTGACGCCGACGTTTCCAATGAAGCATTCCCTTTCGCGCATGTGCGCGAGATTGAAATCGCCGGAGCCAAGGTGCGCGCCTTGCGCGTCACCTATGTCGGGGAACTGGGCTGGGAACTGCACATCCCGATCGAGGCGACAGGCGATGTCTTCGACGCCCTGATGGAGGCCGGGAAGCCTTGGGAAATCCGTCCCATCGGCTACCGCGCGCTGGAATCACTGCGGCTTGAAAAAGGCTATCGCGCCTGGGGCTCCGACATCACCCCCAACGACACGCCCTTCGAGGCGGGCCTTGGCTGGGCGGTCAAGCGCACCTCGAACACCGGCTTCATCGGCGACGCCGCTCTGGCTGCGGTCGCGGGCCTTCCCCTGACCAAGCGCTTCGCCGGTTTCGTCATCGACGGTTCCGACGCGCTGCTGGTGGGCCGCGAGACGATTCTGCGCAACGGAGAACCGGTGGGATACCTCACCTCCGGCGGCTACGGGTACACCATCGGCAAGTCGATCGGCTACGGCTATGTGCGCAATCTGGACGGGGTCACCGATGCGTTCCTTGAGGAGGGCGAGTACGAGCTGGTCATCGCGCTTGATCGGGTGCCCGCAAAAATCGGACTGAAGCCGTTCTTCGATCCGGCCAACACACGCGTGAAGGCCTGATCCCCGGCGGCCTCAGCTGACCTTGAGCGCAATGCAGCGGCTCGGCTTTGTTCCTTGCTCGCCGGGCATCGACACGTAGGGGCCGGTATCGTCAATCAGGACGCAGACGCCATTCGATTCAAGTTCCTTGATCCGGTCGCTGAAACCTGATTGCCACAGCACGTCCTTGACCGTCAGAACAATGGTTCCACCGGGGGTGCAGATGCGGAAGAGCTCATCGAGTCCCTCGACGCCGACATGGCCGGTGGTGAACACGCCAGCGGATATGATTGCGGCAAACTGGTTGTCGGAAAACGGCAGGCGCGCGCCCAGGGCTGCCTGATGCAATTGCTTGTAGATCCCCTTGCGCCCGGCCACGGACAGCATGCCGGCGGAGATATCGACGGCTTCAACATGTTCAAAGCCGATGATCGCCAGCCATTCGCCGATCAGGCCTGTCCCGGCGCCCGCATCCAGCAGGGGCTTTGCGCCGCGGGGAACATGCCGGGATAGAATTGCCAGGGAAACCGCAGGGTGCCGGTATCCGGCCAGAGACATGTCCTCATCGTACTTCTCCGCCCAGGCATCGTAGACGCGCGAGACCTCCTCGGAGCTTTCCGCGTTGTAGACAGCCCCCAGCCGCGACGTCTTGTTTTCTGCGCTCATGTCCTGCTCCTTTTCAAACATTTGCCTGTTACCATAGAATTTTCAATGGCTTTGTGGAACTGTAGCGGAACCGGAAACCAGGAAAAGAAGGCGCACCGCCATGTCGAATGAAACTGAAACCCGGCTTCGCGCGAGCCTCTCCGCCATCCCGGGCCTCTCGGACTATACCGGTCCCGTCGAGCGACTTGGCGGCATGACAAATCTGGTTTTCCGCGTCGGAGACGCCTGCGTGCGCCTGCCTGGCGCCGGCACAGAGGAATACATCAACCGTACCCATGAAGCCGAAGCCGCCCGTGCCGCCGCAGAAGCTGGCGTGAGCCCTGAAGTGATCCACGCGGATCCCCTATCGGGCATCATGGCCACCCGCTTCATCGAAGGCGCCGAGACCATGACCCCGGTGGGCTTTCGCGCCGATATCGGCTCCGTGCGCAGGGCCGGCGAAGCCTTTCGGCAATTGCATACATCCGGTGCCCGGTTCCCCTTCACCTTCGAGCTGTTCGCCATGATCGACGACTATCTCCGGATTCTGTCGACCAAGGATGTCGCCCTGCCCGAGGGCTATCATGATGTGGTCCGCGAGGCGCAGACCGTGCGGGCGGCACTGGCGCGCAATCCGGCCAAACTGGTGGCCTGTCACTGCGATCCCCTGTGCGAGAATTTCCTCGATACCGGCGAACGCATCTTCATCGTCGACTGGGAATATTCGGGAATGAACGATCCGATGTGGGACCTTGGCGACCTTTCCGTCGAAGCCGGCTTTGACGCGGAACAGGACCGGGTGCTCATGGAAGCCTATTGCGGAGGCGAACCGGATGCCTCCGACTATGCCCGGATGGTGATCTACAAGGCGATGTGCGACCTGTTGTGGACGCTGTGGGGCCTGATCCAGCTCGCCAACGACAATCCCGCAGAAGATTTCCGCGCCTATGCCGACTGCCGTTTCGCCCGCTGCAGATCGCTGATGGCCACCGAGGAATTCTCACGCTGCCTGAAAACCCTGCAAACCGCCTAACTGCGCTTTCACTGTCGTCGCTGTCACCCCATCGACTGGATAGCGAAAACGCCCCTCGACCATGGACAATTCAATGCGCTTCCTCGTCATACAGCATTCGGAGAAAGAACACGCAGGCGCTTTCAGGAGCCTGTTTGCGCGCGACGGTCACCAACTCGTCACCTGCAACGCGCCGGAACAGATCGACACCGTGGACCTGAACGGCATTGATGGTCTGTGGGTGCTGGGTGGACCGATGCAGGTCTGGCAAACCGACGAATTGCCGTGGCTTGCCAGAGAAATCGAAGTGATCCGCCACGCCGTGATTGATCGCAAGATGCCCTATTTCGGCATTTGCCTTGGCCATCAACTGCTGGCGAGCGTACTTGGAGGGAAAGTCAGTCAGGCGGCTGAATCAGAAATCGGCTTTCTGCATGTAGACAAGACCGGGAGCCCAGAATTGCTCAGCGGCGTGTCCGGCCGGTTCCCCTGCTTCCAGTGGCACAGCGCCGAGATCAGCCAATTGCCGGAAGGTGCAGAAATCCTGGCCGCGTCCGGACGATGCGGCATTCAGGCCATGCAATGGGGCTCCACCGCTAGTTCTGTCCAGTTTCACGCCGAAATGGACGCCCATACCCTTCGCGACTGGTATGATATTGAAGGCTGCGAGGAGATCCTGCGCCAGGAAATCGGGCATGATGCTGTGGATCGGGTCTTTGACGACCTGGCGTCCCTCGACACCGAACTCGGCAACTTGCAGGCAAGCCTCTATTCAAACTGGATGTCACGGCTCCTGTCCTAGGGCGTCCTCAGTCCACTTTGATGCACAAGGGAGCCGATCGCCTTGCGGTCCCGACCTCGACCGCCATGGCCGCACCAAAAACTCCAAAGGGGCGCCACACATGACGCCCCTTCCCTATTGTTCGGCCCTGTTTGGCCTTTGTGACCTATTGCATGGAGGCCTTGACGTCTGCCACGTCATCGGCGGTCATCTGCCCGTTGGTAACGACTTCGCCGTCCTTGATCTGCCAGAGGCGGAACGGGCCGGAAATGTCCCCATACTGGTCGAACGAGACGTTGCCGATCACACCCTGGTAGTTGATCGGCTTGCCTTCGCTTATCAGCGCCAGGGCCTTCTTGAACTCTTCCGGCCCGGCGTAGATCACCTCACCTTCCGGATCGACCACCGAACGGATGGCGTCGCGGATGGCGTCGGATTCCGCCGCGCCGGCCTTGGCCACCGCCAGCCCGACAATCGCACCCGCATCATAGGACCGGTCCGCTGCCGGCGCCGATGGGGCAATTCCATCGGAGAAGGCTTCGTAATTGGCGTAGAAATATTTGGTCGATTCCGTTTCCGTCGTCCCCGAAGAGGTGCCATAGGCGCCCTCAAGATATTCAGCGCCAACCGCCTCGATGAAGTCGGTGGAGTTCATGCCGTCATTGAGCAGAAATTTCTGCGGCCCGCCCTGGCTGATCCAGGCTCGCGCCACGGTGGCGCCATCGACCGGATAGCTGATCAGATATAAGGCTTCCGGTTCGCCTGCCATGGCGGCAGTCACTTCGGCGCTGTAGTTGGGCTGGTTCTCGTTATAGGGCGTAGCAGAGGTAATCTCACCGCCAAGCGCCTCGTAGGACGCGGTGAACTCGCGCATCAGATTGACGCCGAAATCATTGTTCACATGAATGATGGCGAGTTTGGTAAGGCCGGAATCCATGGCGTATTTGGCCGCGGCAATTCCCTGCAGCGCATCGGACGTGATGGTGCGGAAGAAATAGCCGCCGGTCTTGCCGTCCCGGCTGAGCTGCGTCAGCGTCGGGCTGGAAGAGGCGGGCGAGACCTGCACGACGCCGGCCGCTGCCGTTACCGAAGTCAGGATCGGAATCGAGACCGACGAAATGATGCCGCCGATCACAACCGGCACTTCCCGGATGTTGACCAGCTGCGTCGCCTGGTCAACGGCGACATTGCCCTGGCTCTGGCTGTCGCGGGTATCCGTCACCAGCTGGCAGCCCAAAACGCCGCCCGCTTCATTAATATCGCGGAAGGCCATTTCCACAGACTTGGCGCCGGCCTGCCCGTAGGCGCCGGCCGGACCGGTCAGTTCCATCACCAGTCCGATGGTGATGTCGCAGGCCTGCGCGCTAAGCACTGACCCGCACAGCAAGGCCATGGCAAGGCCGGATTTCCTGATCATGTTCATTCACGTTCTCCTTGTTATGGGGCCTCTCCCGCCCGCTGTTATTCGTTGGCAATCCAGGTTTCCTGAAGCTGGCGCCAGACCACACCTTCAGGCGCGTCGGCGTCAGCGGTGAACAAAGCAGAGGAGCGACGAGCGGATTTGACGCCATCGATCACCTGATGCTCGTCGTAGATCACAAGCGCGGCGTCATTGCCGATCTGACGCGCCCCGACCAATTCCACTCTGATAGCAAAATCAGCCGGGCGCTTGCCGCGGGCCGATCTGAGCATCGCAATGACCTCCGCCTGGCCAATCATGCTGGCGTCTGGTTCAACCATCGTCATGTCCGGGGCAAAGGCGCGAAGCGAGATCTCCATCTCTTCCTCGGCTGCGCGGCCTGTGAACCACTCCACGAAAAACGCGTGCCGCTTGATCACTTCAGCCTTGGCGCAGGAAATCAGATCCACCGGCTCAATGTCCTTCTTTGTTGAGATTGTATTTCATGACGGAGCCGTGCTTGCCGTTGCGATCACGTTCCAGGGTGTAGACGTCACCCGGCACCGGATTGGCCCGCGCCAGAACCGCGTTGATGCGCGCGAAATCCTGCTCGGTCAGGGCAATGTCAGGGATGGCGAGATTGCGCTCCAGATGATCGCGGTTTCGTGCGCCGACAATCACCGCAGCCACACCCGGACGCTCGAGAACCGCGCGGCTGGCAATCGACGCAATGTCGCTGTCGTGATGCGCGGCAATATCGGCAAGTACCTCAAGCAGGTCCTGGAACAGCGACCAGCCGCCGAACTCATCAACGATCAGCTTGTACTTGATCAGCGACCTGTTTTCGAAAGGGGCCTGCGGCTCCGGCGCGCCCAGCGACCGCTCGGAAAACAGCCCACCGCCGACCGAGCCGTAGCACAGCAGGCTGATCCCCGCCGCCATCGCCGCCTCGACCATCGATCGCGACGGCCGGTCGTCGATCAGCGAGTATTGCACCTGCATCGACACCAGCGGCACCCCGGCATCGAGAATGCGGCTCATCTGCGCCGTGTCAAAATTGGTTCCACCGATATTGGCGATCTTGCCTTCCCGGCGCAGATCGGCGAGCCAGGTGGCGACTTCGACCTGCCGGTCGATCTCGTAATCCCACCAGTGAAACTGCACCAGATTGAGCTGTTCCATGCCGAGACGCGACAGCGATGTTTCGATGGCCGCGGCGACATCGGCCTTGCTGAGCGTCGCAAGCTTGCCCAGATCCGGCACGAATTTCGTGTGCACCTTGATCCGGTCCAGCGCTTCCGCGCCCCGGACCCGCGCATATTCTGCGCGAAAGGCGCCGATCAGGGCTTCGACGCCCGTGTAGATATCGGCACAATCGAACGTGGTGATGCCGGCATCGGCAAAGGCGATCATATCTTCGATGACGGTTTCCCGGTTGATCTCGCCATGGCCGCCAGCCAATTGCCAGCCGCCCTTTATCACCCGGGAAATGCGGTGCCCGGGCGCTAGGTCATAGGTCTGCATTGTCGTCTCCCAGCGGCACCGCGGTCGTGTCGGAATGATTGAAGCGGCGCAGTTTGGTGCGCGTG